>Ga0209208_10002079_pt1 | contig 28574 bp, 14 predicted proteins | sample S1TSphfallax_3_FD_187694 | JGI IMG/M metagenome (GOLD analysis project Ga0209208, IMG submission 187694) | Host-associated microbial communities from peat moss isolated from Minnesota, USA - S1T2_Fd - Sphagnum fallax MG (SPAdes) (version 2) | ecosystem: Host-associated > Plants > Peat moss >...
TCTACATATATGTTTAGGTTCACGTACATAACCTTCATCTTGTGCTTTAAAATAGGTAAAGCCCATAGGTGTCAGACATTCCCAAAATGCAAGGCCAGACTTGGCTCCCATGTTGTCTTAGGTAACTTTATATTGGGATTGCCTCCCACCCTAGGGCTTTTTTAACCCTATACAACAATTGCTGGCTTGCCTTGGATATCCATTTTCTAATAAATTTCAAGAGAAGTCATTTTGACCCTACCTACAAAAGAGGGCTGCATGCATGTATTAGGGCTGACTAGGTAGTATGTGTTTAGTCCTTTGCCTGCAAGGAAGTCAGAGTATTAAGTCACTTAACAACATGTAGTGTGGGTTTCTTGCATGTCAGGTTTGCACTTTCCTTCCATTTAACTAGAACACAACTGGACTCAATGCCAGACTTTGAGCACTTCAACATTCATGACAAAGAGTGCCTTCTCTGAACCCACACAGTAAGTAAGCTACTAATAATAGCATCTCTATCCACATCTATTATTTGGGTCTCTATTAATGTCTACTTCAACATTGAGTGCTAATTATTTCCTCATCCCCACTTCTAAACATGAAAAACTAGATGGTTTAAATGCCACCACTATGGGCTGACCCATAAAAAATAATTAATTTTTTATTTATTATGGACCCTTTTGGACATCACAATATTCTGTGCAGCTTTACAAGTCCAGACGCCAAACCAGTGATGGACTGGTAAATAGACTATAATCAGAGTTTACAATATTGCTATGTATTGGTATTGTGGAACATACCAGTTGGGTTATGACCCAAGGCAATACCAATCTTATACAAGTACCAGCCTGCTATGGGACTTGTGGTAAAATCAGACATATACCAGCCTTATACCAACTCCAGGCTGCCCCCATACCAGGCAAATATCAGCCTTGAACCCAATGTACACCCATAGTTCGAGCCCCTGCCATTTAGCCTAGGTGAAAAATGGCGAAAAACACAGGCCGGGGAAACAAAAAAAAATCTTGCAGCCAATGAGCTGAGGCAGCATGCACCCATAGGGCTTAGGTTTTTTTGGGTGTTGGATTTTTGTTGTTTCCCAATGTGTTACCATGAAGTTCCCACTGTTTTCACATCAAGTTCCCAATAGCTCCTCATTTTATCCCATATCCTTTGCCCTGAGTTCTACTCTTGTAACCTATAATAACCTGCCCAAAGGAGGAGATTGCAATCGAGGTAATTTATTTAGGAACTGTGCAAAGCTTGATACATTTCTTTTTGTGATAGGCCCATCACAAAAGGAAAAAAAATGAACTTTGGGGCTCCTCACAACTAATTAATACGAGTCACAATACACTACCAAAATGGGACTGATATGAAAGTTTAAGAAAACTACTCACTACCAGTACCTACCAGGTATTGATGAAGGGAAGGAAAAAAAAACCCACATGATACCAGGACCAGTCAATACCAGTTCAACATTGGTTCAGACTTAGTTTCATCATATTTGAAGACGGTATTTCATCCAAAGTATTGTGTACTAGTCATTATATAGCAACTAGTGGGGATGCTCTGAGTGTGCAGTGTAAGTTGCAAAAAAGCAAAGCAAAGTTTGCTTTGTAAACTTGAGCTAATCAAACCTAACTTAGATAGCACATTTAGATACCTAACTCTCTCAACCATCACAATAGATTCATCCCCCATCCCAAGTCCCCACTCCCAACTTCTTCCCATCATTTTGCATCAAGATTCTCCCTCCCCCCCCCCCCCCCCCCCCCCCCAATTTTTTTAAAAAAAAAAAAAAAAATCCCTAGTACAATGGGGTATGTAAGACACGAACTTTTGAGCACCTTTCTGTCCCTTTATGAAAACCTTATTGGCCAAAACTTATGAAGGCAAAAGCTGCATGAATGGGAAATGTGATAGTTGTGTTGGAGGATCATATATGAAGGAATCAAAATCTTGTAGATAGGTCAAAAAAGGTTGCGCGGGGTGGGGGTTTGAAATGCCTTTTTGCTTAAGAGATGTCTTAAGTGTGTGCAGGCCTCATATCAAGACCACCTTAGTGGGGCATGTGAGAGTTAGGCCAGAAATGGCTCCATGAGGTTCAACCTTTTTAGGAGTTGAGAGATGTCTGGACCTTGGGGTCTGGATGGGCTGAGCCGAAACATGCCAAAGGAGATGATTGGGGGTTGTGTTTGGGATTATGGTGCTAGGCACCATCCCCTTAAAATCCTCAACAGATGATTAAGCATTGTCCTAGTTTGCCCCAAAGGGGCAAGCCCGCTAAAACGTTTGGGATGATTAGAATTTGTCCCTTCAAAGATTCAAGCCCCAAATCCTGAGAGAGGGTTGGCCTCACCATCCCAACTTAAGTCCTTTAGTCCCGTAAAGCCCCTGAGTCAGCCTAGGACTGATTCGGCTTATGACCATGTGGTCTGTCCCTGGGAGTTGGGCCTGGGCTGGCTCTGAGTTAGACTAAGACTTAGCCTCAATAGTAAGGTCTAGCGAGTCTTAGCAGCAAGTCTAAGTGGTTGGGATTTTGGGACTCAAGGGATAGAAGACCCAAGTGTGTGATAGGATGCAAAAGCAGCTAGGAGCTAAAAGAGTCAATATGAGAGGAGCTTGACGAGGTGAAGACGACAAGCGGGAAAGGGCATGTAACCCCTTTACATGCCTTAGGGGATAAAAGAACCTTCATGTATTGGACTTGGAAAATAGAGGTATGCCTTGTCCAACTAAAGAACAAGAGTTTCTCGCCTATGAGATATATGCCTTGTCCAACTAACTACCTACCAAGAGTCTCTAGCCTATGAGGGACCAGCTAGGTGATGATGGGGAGAAGTATTTAGAAAGCATTTGACAAATGGGGTCTTTGGTGCAAAAGATGATGTTTATACAGAGACTGTACACCACAATCTTTCAACTTTCTCCATGACACAATGATATAAGTACATCTCAGCACATTTGGTGCTTTGTTCTCATGCGTCCCAGGCTGAAGGACACCTCTCAATGCAGTATCAAAAATATTAACCTGAACTTTTGATGGTAGGGAAGACTCTTTAAATAGGTGAGAAGGACAATGGGACATTTTATTTGATCTTTTTTTTTTTGGGGCCTTTCTTACCAAAGCAAGGATATTATGTTTCAATTCATTATAGAGTATAGTAGCTTAAGGGATTTTGGTCCCTAGGTAATAGGTCTATATTTATACGAGGATTTTGGAGAGATGATATTTTGTCTTGTGTTGAAACTTGAGCTTAGTTATAGAGTTATAATATCTTGAAGGATTTTTTTTTCTTTTAGAGGATTTTCTGAAGATTATATATTTTTGCATGGTGAAATATTTGAGTCTCCATAATTTTTAAAATGTAAATGGCAAGGCCACAGTGTGACACACCCCTTGTTTCTGCCAATTGTAAGATACATCTTATACAACTGGCGAGATATCTTAGGGTTTATGTGACCCAGCACTCTCCTGTGCAACATCAATTGGAAACTGGTTCTGTTTAGGGTAAAGACAAAGAAGGGGGCCCCTCTTGGAATGAGGGCTTGTGTGAGTGTGGGAGCCTAGTGTGGCATCTGAATTCATCCCCTTCAAGGTGCTTACTGAGCCAAAAGAATCAATAGCATTTCACTTTATAAACAAATGGATGTGATTCATTTGAGAGGAGAGGAGGCACCTTATGTGTAAAGTTCTCAAAGTGATGAACCTTACATGTAAGGTGCCATCCTGTATTGAGACAAAAAAAATTACTGAAGATAAGGCGCTCTGTACATAGATTAGAAAACATTGTACAGTTTCTTCACAACTGAAATGTGGATGAACCACAACTGAATTACCAACTATTCACCTTGGTAATCTATCCTGTAAAGCCTTCTACTTCCACCTCACACTTCATAGGTAATGACTAACGGCCAGAGTGAACCAGCAGCCATCAATGCACCAGTTGGCCGTTCTGTCCACTGGATGAGCTGCATTTTTTCATTTGGCATTAGATGGGGTTCATCACAGGTCATTATTTTTCGTTGAGGACTATTGTACTTTTATTCCAGGGGTTTGTTCTTGGTTGTTTTTTCTTAAACCTGACCTCACACATAGTTACCCTGTTCACCTTCTTACCCTCATAAGTATTGTACAAACCTTGATACCTTACTAATTATCCCCTACTGACATAGCTACCCTAATAACTAATTATCCTACTGACCTAACTATTATACTAACTACCTACCTTACTAACCTAGCTACTTTGTCAATTATATATCTTACTGACTTAACTTCCCTACTGACCTAACCATTATACTAACTACCTACCTTACTAACCTATCTACATTACTATTTAGCAACCCTATATACACAACCACCCTATTAACATAAGTATTCTACAAACCTAGTCACTTTGATAAAGTAACTTGTTTCTTACGTACTAATTTGCCTAGTTACCTTGTTAGTGTAACTTTCTTCCTACCTACTAACTTGCCTACCTACATTCCTACCTACCTTAGTAACCTATCTACCTTGTTCATTGAACTTCCTTTTTACTTACTAATTTGCCTACTAACCCAATTACTACCTATATACCTACTTACTTATGCACCCACCTTCCTACCTACCACTATGCTCACCTACCTACCTATGTTTTTTACATAACCAAATAGCTAATTAATTACCTACTCACTTTTCCCACCTCGCAACCCCTCAATCCTACCTATCAATTTATTAAGGTTTGCCCTAGTTCATGGATGATGAACATAGGTCCCCATATGTAGGTATTACAAACAATTTATATTGGAAATAATGTCATAATTGTAACCATTTTGGTTTAGTTAATGCATATTTTATTAAATTTTGTTTACTTAATTTATTTATGGAATGGACATTACAATACATCTTTTCATGTAATTATTTTAAGTATGTATTATTGAATTATGGTTTAGGTTTTAAGGTCGGGACACACAAATTAGTTAACAAGTTTTTCACAAATCTATAGTAATTAACCTAAACTAGGCTAAATTTGGGGGGGAAATTTTAGGGTTTAGACATATGTGAAATAATACAATTTCATTATATATCTTTTTCATAACAAATGAAAAAAAATTAGCTTGGAGAGATCACACAAAAGTAAGAGACATATTTTTTCTTTTGGTTTTTTATGAAATTTATTTGATTTTTTTTTAAGATTAAGGTTTTCTTTTGTTAGTAAATGTTTGTAGTTTAAAAGCTTTAAAATTTGGTTTCTAAATTTTTTCTTTTTTGCATTATATAATTTGTATTTTTTGTATTTTTTTTTGTTAGGGTTTGTATAATTAAGGTTGTAATAGGGCTTATGGAAAAATATCATTTGAATTTTTAGGGTTATGCCTTATGATTTAATGTTTACAAATTTGGTTCATATATATTAAGGCTTAAGGTTTATACTCTAGACTTCGTTCATTGTATTGTTTTTTGAACTTATCACTTGTTTAAATCTATAACATGATTATGGATCTCCTTTATTTCCATATGTTCCATAGTTGTTAAAAATTCAATATTTCCTAACCCACTTTTGTTAAAATGCAATACTCGTATCATATTCTGATAATTCATTAATCATGAAACATAATAATATTTTTTAATATTCGATTCCTCGCCAATAAATCATCAAATTCATGTTTTCAAAATTATTTATTCACCTTATAGTATGATTATATATATTAATGAACATGATGCAAAATTGGTCACATTGATGATGCAGGGGGTTAAGGTTTAATGTAAACTTTACTACTTAACGTTAAAATTATGGTTTAGGTTTAAAGTTTGGGACATATAAATTAATTAACATTTTTTTTACAATTCTATAATAATTAAAATAAATCTAGGGTGCTTTTTTGGCATATTTTTAGAGTTTAAACATATGTAAAAAAATGTCATTTTATATATTATTTTAAAAAGTGAAAGAACTTAGCTTGGAAATGTTACCAAATGGTAAAAAACATATTTTCTTTTTTTTTGTTACAAATTTTATTTAATTATTCAAAAAATTACGGTCAAATTTCTAGTTGGTGAAAATAAGTATGTGTGTAGGTATTGCAAAATTATATGAATACTTATGCAATATTCATATTCAAGTTCATTTCGATATAACCCATAAGTGATTTAGGTAATTTGAAATGTAGACCCAACCTTAAATGAAGTATATACATGTAAGGTCATTTCAAAATAAATGGTTTGGGTACCCAAAATATGTTTATATATATTTTTTAATTAATTTTATGAAAATTAATTATCATGAATAATTATCTAAAATAATGATTTGAATAACTTATCAACATAAAAAATGTAATTCAGATAATAAATTAAATATCAAATTATTGATTTGATTTTTAAATCTAAATTTTAATTATCATAATAATTAAAGTTCAAACAAATAATCAGTTAATTAATATTAAGAAATAAATATTTTCTAAATATGATAATCAATTGTTTACATTATCTAAAATAATTTTTTAATAATTCCTTGATTATGACATTATTTGTTAATACTTAGACTAGATTATTATGTCATATGAGTCCCATAAATATTATAATGGAAACCTATATGCAAGTATTGCAAAAGATGTTAAAAATCAACAACTATCCACGAACCTATATGCAAATACTATAATGGATATTAAAAAAATCAACTACTAAACCTATATGTGGCTATTTGCATATTTGAAATGACATTATAGAAATTATAATAAAAAGGATGTAAATAATACATGTTTGGTTTCATGATAATGTCAATAAGTTAATTAGAATTTGGGTATTTTTTAAAAGATCGTTGAGTGATGTGAGTTTTAATACATTAAATGTAGGTATTGCACAATGTTCATTTTGATCTTTGTAAACCTTAAATAAATTAATTTTAAAATGTGCATATGGGATTATTTAAAATTTGATTTTTAGGTTTAAAACATTAAGAAGATGACCAAAAAAAGGTTTTGTATAATATATCAAAGGACCAAAGTTCAAAAAATGGGTAGTCTAAAAAATAAAGGGGTTGAAAAATTTAACTAATCATATAAAGTGGAAATCGTAAACCATATCATTATTTACAATGTCATGTTTAACTTAGTAAATAGTTGTCACATTTGTAGCCCTTGCTACATGACGAGTATTGTATAGATGGAAACATTGCATCTCAACATGAATTGCATTTGCAACAAACTCCGCTTTTGTTGTGCCCTAAACCCTATAAACACCAAAAAACCACCAAATTAAATCTTAACCTAACACACCTTGGATGAAACAAAATTATAAAAAAACAACAATTCATTATTATTTTTTCTTACTTTCCATGAATCATTATAAATTCTAGGAAATCCAATACATTTGTTAACTATTGTGTTCAATTCGTTTTAATGGATTCTTAATCCCAATTTTGACATACCATGTCATTTTTAATTGTTGTGCGTATGCAAAACGGGTGGATTGAATCATCTCTTGTAAATCTTTGTCCTTTTTCCATCCATGATGTTACATCTCGACACATGTTTCCCACGCCCTAAACATTAAGACCCAACACTTGCAACAATTACTTTGAAGCTAATTTAACCAAAGTTGGTTTTAGTAGTAGTGAACATTGTTCTACAACAATTATTAGCTTATCCCACTCGCGTTGGGCTTTAGCACGAATGTAACTAGCAACCTTTTGATCATTCAACCTCTACATGGCCATGGCATTTCCCAAGATGTGAATGTTCATTTTAGCATGGTTTTGATGTTGAAGACCTTTTTCAAATTTTTCAAAAGTTGAAGGCCTCTCATGTTTGGGTTTTTTTGCCATTAAACCATGCACGTCCTTCAAATGATTGGTCAACAACCATTTGGCAGAATATGTGACAATGTAAATGCTAACTTTACACTTTCATTACAAACCAAACTTCATCTTTTTTTATCCTTTCGAATCATATTAAGTGGATAAGGGGGTGCTAATGGTTGAAAGGCATGGTTGGTTTCAAGCTTCGAACCTAAACCAAAAACTATAAAAATAAGTAAGTTTTCACTTTGTAATAGAAATCCATAACCCTAAAACCTTAGACATAAAAAGATCACACAATAAAATGAAGGTGTTACAAAACATAAGATCACACAATCAAATGAAACTATTTCAAATTCTATTATTTTAAGTATTGCAACCAAAAAAATTCCAAAAAAGAAATTAAACTTAAATCTTTTTGTTCAATTTTTTTTTTACATTTGATTTAATATATGTAAATTCTAAAACAATGTAACCTACCACTTTTTGATTAAAATTCCCAATTTATATTGGGAGGGATTGCAAACAACCACCATTGTTAACTCTAAGTCACATGGATTGTTTGATTCATCAACTCCTGGTTTTGATGGAATAACATTTTACTCCCCAATTGTCGATTCTAATGAAGCAACATTTTGCTTTTAACCTTCCAAATCATTACCAACTTTTTTCAGTCTCCTTCCTTTAACCATTATAACCCTAAACATTTTTAAAAACCACCAAATCATTGTTAATTGTTAATTCTAATGAACAATCAACAATTTTTCATAACAAAAGGACTAGATAAGAAAAAGAAAAAGAAAGTAGGATGAAAAGAAAAAAAAAAGGAAGGCGATGACTTGTTGTCATTGCCTTCTTTGAAGCAAAACACTGAAGAAGGTGACAATAGCTACCATTGCTTCCTTTATAGCAACACCAATGGAAGAAATAAAAGGCGATAATAGTAAGTTTGTTACTATCGCCTTTTTTTGTTTGAAGTAGAAAGAAAAAAAAAAAGTAATGGTAGCAAGCTTGTTGTTATTGCCTTGTTCGTAGCAACAATAATAGAAGAAAAAAAAATGGTGATGGCAACAAGTTTGTTGTTGTCACCCATTTCCCCTTTAAATAGAAAAAAATAAAATTGGTGACAACAACAAGCTTGTTGTCACCTTGTTCACAACAACAACAACAAAAGAAAAGAAAAAAGGTACGACAGTAACAAGTTTACTATTGTCGCCCATTTTCGCTTCAAGCATAAAGAAGAAAAAAATGGGCGACAACAACAAGCTTGATGTTGTTGCTTATTGTTGTCGCCTTTTTCACAACAACAACAGAAGAAAAGAAAAAAGATATGATAGTAGCAAGTTTACTGTTGTCACCCATTTTCGCTTCAAGCATAAAGAAGAAAAAAATGGGCAACAACAACAAGCTTGATGTTGTTGCCTTGTTTGTAGTAACAAAAACAAAAGAAGTTAAAAATGTGATAACATCAAGCTTGATGCCATCATTTTTGCTTCAAACATAAACCAAAAAACAAAAAAAAAGGATGACAACCATTGTTGTTGTCTTCTTCTTCTCAAGCCAAAAAAAAACATAGAGAAAAAAACAAATGCAAAGAAGGGAGGGAGCTTACCTTTCTTCCCTTGCTTCTACGTTTGTGATGAAGCGCTCCTCTTGCCTTCTCCTCTCCACGTTCCTTCAACATTGAGCTCTCCACCTTCCTCAAGCCTTGCATCTTGGGTCTCCTCAAAGTTCTAAGCTACTCAAGCTTGGAAGCTCTCTCGAGCTCTGGCGATGGAGTGAGGAGGAAATGAGGTGAAGGGGGTAGGAGGGGGGAGGTAGGTAGAAGGGGAAAATTTTGAGGCTCAGAAGAGGCTGAAAAATCCCTGGCCAGGGGAAGAGGATGTGTTTTTAGTTCATCCCTGAAACAGCTTGAATGGCCTCATCCTGAACTGGTGCACTGGTGGTTGCTGGTTCACTCCAACCATGACTAACACCCTATGTAAAGGGAGTAAATATGAGACATAAGTAGGTATGTAAATAGGTGCCTATGCATGGTTATAATTAGTGACCTATATGTGGTTAATATGTATGTAGGTAAGTAGGTAAGACACTTGGTGACTACTAGGTAAGTAGATATGGGTTGCTGGTTAGTACGTAGCTAACCACAGTGGTTAGTTATGAGACAGGAATACACTGCAAAAGTGTTTCCTGCGTACATGTACCATCGTGCACACCTCCATGGTTCAATCCAGCAGCAACTTAGGGGTCAGGATGTTGAGGAGGGCCTTGGGTGGACAAGCACCCATGTTGGTACCAGGGTAAAAATCCCAAAATCCATTTAAATTATTTCTAAATGTCACGAATATGGCACACTTTGCACTACAACTAAATTAGGGTCTCTGAGTTCAAATCTATTGTTTTTGGGGCTTAATATGGCCACTGAGAGGCCTTGCACAAAATGGTGGAAGTACCAACTTGGGTGCTGGTTCACCCTGGCCATTGAGGAGGGTAGGAGGAGAGTTCATCTGTTTCTGGCACTTAACCCCTTTTCCACAACTCTTTCTCCAAAGTAAATTGGAAGAATCAGTTGGGTCATTGCATTTGGTTCCGCTTTCATATTAACCCATTGCATTGTTTACACTGGTCTGCCCAGGAAATCTCCATCACCCCAGCATAGGACAAATTATTATTTTTGAGTTGATACCTGGATTCTTACATTGGAAATTTTATTAAAGGATATTAGAGAGAAGATCTAACAGTGTATGCTATATATAAATCTTCAAGTTAAAGAGTTTGGTGGGGTGTAATTGCTCAAATCCAATAGAAAAAAAAAGTTTCCTAATTGGTTTATCATTGCAAATGGTTAGTAATGGTCTAAAACTAGGTAATTTTCTTTTATATGTTTTGCAGCTCGACCTTTAATCAATAGGAAAGTAAATATAACTACATATTACAAAATATATTCATTTGACCTTTTCTACATCAAATAATTCTTTTGTTAAAGTCTTTTTAGATTTGGGGTTAATTGATTTGTATGCAATTTAAAAAGTGAGCTTAGAGTTTCAATTTGCCACAAACATCCTAATATGGCATGTTCAAAGCATTCAGAAATCTTTTGCTGCTTTAGTTCATCCAAACCCTAGAACCAGACCAATTGATCTTAATGGGCTGGTTTATAAATTCAGATCCAAGTTTACAAAGAAACCTCAGATACAAGAAGTCATCCTCATCTGAGGTTTGTTTGATGGAGGCCATTTTGGGCTTTGAGAAAAGGTAGTGTCTATCCGCCTCCAGTAGGATTCACCTTTGGCCCCATTAAAAAAAATTAAATACAACAATCCATGGTGCAATTACATGTATATTTAACCTTTGTGACAAATTGGGTTGTAGTCAATGGCAAAAGATTGGAGAAAGCACCACCATCAGTTCAATTGTGGGAGTGGTTTCTTTACCTTTTTCTAGTGTATTAGGGTTCATGTTTATCTATAAAGGAAGGTTGGTTGTTTGTTTGTTGGGCCCTGCCCCCACAGGGACAGGGCCCATTGCATTGGATCCAACCTTTGAAAGTTTTACCTTATTAGAACCGGTTTCTTTGATGAAAGTGTTTAGACTATTTAGATTGGAACGGATTTTTTTGGTGTTCAGAGTGTGGACACAGTAGATAGATCAAACAAAACAAGGCATCATAAACACTCCGGCCCTGCCACAGTTGATTTCATCATGTTTAAACCTATGTGGAGAAGTTACTGAATATTGAACACTACTTTTTTTCACTCTAAATTCATTTACATCAAAACTAAAAATTATAAAGGAATTTGGGTGTGCTATTGGTATTGTTAGAAAGTCCTCAGTGAGTTGGGTTTAATAAATGATGGATTCGAAATGTGGGAGATGTTGAATTTTGGGTAGTTTTCATTTTGGAAATTCAATTAAATCATAGAAAATGGTTTTGGAAGGAAATCAATTGGGTAACCAGTTCACACTGGGGGCCACATCATGGGCTGCACTACTCTACACAAAAAGCACATGATAAGAGACAACAGGTGCACAAAAGTCTGAAAAGGAGGTGGTGGTGGTGGTGGGGAGGAAGTTTGCTAATGAGATCATGGAAAAGTTGGAATTTGTAGCTATCCAAAGGGATAAGGTTTTGAAATTACTTGAGATTCATTATCTTGATTTGCATGCATCATACTTGTTTTGCATGTTTTCCTCATGTCTGGCACCCTTGCCCTGTGACACTATTTGTTGAATTCTGAGAATAAAACAGAGTTTGATCAGAAGCCGGCCCTGGTCCGAAGCCAGTTAGTTAGTTACCCATATCTCACAACTCCTTCAATGAGGATCTATGAAGGAAGGCAGGTTGTTTTGTTTTGTTTTGTTTTGTTTTGACCAGATCCACCAAACTGGGATGCTTCAGATTGTGTTCTTGGTGTCTTTCGAAAGCTCTCGACAAGGAGGAGTGCACAGGCTTGGTTCCATGATGTTTGGACTTCCAGTGCAAAAGTTCATGAATATTAAATGATTTCTTCACTGAAAATTAAATTAAATCATAGCTGAAAATTTGGGAGGAACTGGAATGTGCCTTTGGTGTTATTGGAAAGATCTTGATGTGCAGGATTTATGGAATTTATTTGGTAAGATTTGGATTCAGAATGAGGGAGATATTGATTTTCAAGTGATTTTTGTTGCTGAAAATTCAAATAAATTCCCAAAAAATCAGGTTTTGGAAGGAAATTTCTGTTGAGGACGTGGTAGATATTCAGATGTGTTTTATTTGAAATAAGCATTTCAAAAACCATAATTCTGGAACAACTCCTGTATTCATCCATTTGTGTATCAATGTTGTGTGGGTATATCTTTTACCCAGATATATCTGTTCGGTTCAAATAGGGTATTTTGTTTTCCTAAAATCAATATACATTAATAAAACACATATCTGAGGGTATGTAAATTTGAAAAAATAAATTCATAACCTTAGATATATGTAAGAAATATTTTTACCTGAAGTTGCATGTTTTTTTGGTGTCCAAGTAAAGACATTAGGGTGACAAGTATGGTTTAAACCCTAAACTTTTTTGTTTTTTCAAGCAATGAATCATTTTGATTGGCCTATCACGAAAAAAAAACCTGAAACATAATCCTCCACAAAATAAACTTTTTCATGAGAAGCTATAGTGACTTCCCTTTGGCCTGGATATATGAGTGACAAAGGGAGAACTTTGGGCAAACCATATGGGATAAAATTGATTGCTAACATGTGGTATAAGTGCACATGTTAGGAGTTTTAGTTGCATTGCATAGATATATTTCAAGAGGAAGAACCCTTCCCCCTTGCCCCCCCCCCTCCAGTCCGAATCTGAATTGTTTGAACTCATATTGGCTCACCTTGTTGGTTGAGGAGAATTTCTCTTTATCAATTTGTTCAACATCATTTTTGGCCTTCACTAAGTTAGTGGCAGGGGCATGAATTGTGGGACCATGGGTAGTCATCATACCAACATCTTCCCATGATTGTTGCTATATTAGAAAGAAGAATTGGTGGTGAATGGCTTCTTGTCTGGTTTGCAAGATTTATAAAGTTCTATTCAGCAAATCTGTTCAAATAAAGTTCATAATAAGGTACATAATGCAAAATATTTAGTGTGCAAAGATTTCAAATCGAAGTTGGATTGTGACTTAAAAGGAAGACCTAAAGCAAAAAGGACAAAAGGTGACCATACTTAGCCAGAGATTGATGGTTAGAGTGATCATGTGTCGCTTGTTTTAGATTGTTTGTATTTGTATTGTGTTAATGTTTCTGAGGCATGCATTCATGGGAGGAGCTAAGTTGCAGCACTTGGTCTGGAATGTTTATGATGAACTTATTGACATATCATCATCATTTTATTGTTTTTCATGGAGCTGTACCTTTGATTGGCTATGGAGATTCGATGATGAATGGAGCTTGAGCTCAGCTCAAGAAAGATGGTGGTGTACAGGACAAGAAATAAGTTTGGCATACAGTTGCTTCTAGTTTTTTTCTTTTGATGTTTCTTGTTTTTGGAAGGCACTCATAAAAAGAATGTTTATGTGATGTACTTGGTCTTTCAAGTCTTCCTTTGTGTTGTAGGACTAGGTGTAGTAATGTTTTGGGCTGGTGGTGGAGATGATGCAGAGCCAAAGGGGGATTCGTTGAGAGATCCTTGATGGCATTGTTTAGGAATAATAGAACTTGAGATATATCATTCTGGGTTGTAGATTGGGCACTAAAGTCAAAAGAGTGGTACGTTCATTGGCACTTCGAGAGGGGATTTCAAATGGTTTCCATTCTGGGAGTTAGGCTGAATTTGAAATATTACACAAATATGAGACTGGGCCCAAATTCTTGTTTTGTGAAGGCTCTTGGGATTTGCAACAATAGTGGGATGAGTGATTGTCATTGAAAAGCATGTGGTCACTTAATGAGAGTGAATCTAGAGTGTCCTCATCCAGATAAGTCTTTAGCATTTTATTTGATCATTTTATCTAGAAGTTGGAGCAAGTAGTGAATGAGTTAAAGTTTGCAAACACTATGATAGTCTTTCTTTTTCGACAATGTAGCACATAGTTGTTGTCTTCAAGTAATTCTGTTGACCCCTTTCTTTTTGGTGACAAGATATTAGTCAAATTTTATAAACTTTAATCACAATGCCTCACTACACACAACCAAAGCTAACACCCAGTTGCTGGTCATATACATTGGGCAAAGGAGAAACAAAAATGAAATATCATCTTAAATCGCCACTTACAAACCAACTTATAAAAATCAATCAAAATAGCTTAAATACAGAAGCCTGGACATATTATTGTTTTAAAACAGGCAACTCAAGTACTGTGCCAAAACCCTGCTTGTTAATGTAAAGAAAAGGTTGCAAGGTTGAAATTAGATATATAGATGAAAGGGTTTGTGCATCCCTTATTCAAATCAGAATAAAATGTGTAGAAATCTCCAAATTATTGTTTAAAATTCCTAACAATTTGCATGCCTTTTGCCCACACCATGTGGAAAAGAAATGCAACATCTAGGTACTAATTCATTAAGACAACTTTTTAAAACAATTCAAGTCACCAATTCAAACAATCTCATTGGTCATTTTTCCTTCTTCATACCTAGGCACAAGCCTATAAGGTCATTACAACATTCAAATGCCAAGTTTATCAAAGAGGATTCATCAAGACAATATCAAGGCTCCTATTCTACAAATATCATTGGTCACATAGGATTTTTTTTCACACATAAGCACAAGCCGTTCCATAGACCTTTCAAAAATATTTGTATATATACCATAGTACCTTTTCATGTTTGGCACTTAGGTGTCGAATAATTATTATATTATTAAAATTCACTTTCGTGATGAAAAACTTCAAAGAATTTGATATTTGATATTTTTCCAAAAACATATTTGGGTCAAAGCATGGCTAGGGTACCCAAAAGGATTGTCTCATTTTATAGTCACTAAACCCCCTCATTTAAACATGTTCTTTAAACTTAAGGACACATTCGTATTGAGAATTTGATTTTATTCATAAATAGATGCATTACAAAGGTACTATTATATGCATAGAATGTCAAACTTGAACAAGTTTAAGAATTCCTACCAAGTCCTTGAAAAAAATCCAAGGCTTTGTTTCATGAGAAAAAAAAAAGTTCAAGGACTTATAAAAATTGTCTAAACAATTTTTTTTGGCCCAAGATCTTTATCACAAACACCTTACACGCTAATATGTATTAAATGTACGAATGTGACAAGAACCAAATGCCCTATTATAATGTAAAAAGTTTCAATAAATCAAATTTCTAGGAATTTTGGGCCATTGATAGAACATGGCCCACATTGAATAAAATTTTATTATTTTCACTTTCATAAATGAAAAACAATAGATACTATAGAGGTTCATATAAAATTTGGAACAAAATTATTTCATTTTGACATGAAAAAAAGGGTGCAATGTAAGACAAATCATGGGAAAAATGAAAAAAAGGTGAATTTGGGAATCCTTAGAGGGAGTCCTTAAGGTTCAAATGTGGTACCCCAATTGATGTTTGGACAAATATGCTAACTACTTTATGTTTTTTTTTTTCATTATAAACTACAACTTTTTTTTTGTATGTCATGCACATTACAACCCATTTACATGTGGTAAAGGACTTTTCAAAATTCTTAATTTTGAAAAATACTTTGCATATATTTTCAAATTCCACATTTTTTTAATTGTGAGTGTTTTTTGAATGTGGGTAGTAGGTTATTATCATCTTTTTTTTTTTACCATCAAAATTCTTTTATTAAAATAATCCTTACTTTAGTCCTTGGTAAAATTAGCCACAATTTGACACAACACCTATTCAAATTCAAATGTCCTTTACTGAAACCAAAACCCCAATTTTAATTTAATAATAAATTTATTTAAATTTTTCATCATTCATATTAATCATTTAGACAACTTGGAATGATAAACATCACTTTTAAATGTCAAGAAAAAACATATGTATAAAAATTCATAATTTTCACCACTATGTGACATGGGTTTTGGTTCGTTTAATTGTATTCACACCCATTTTGAAAAGTATTTTGCAATGTTGTGTAATGTGGTTGGATATTTTATTTGGGAAAATTTATCCTTGGGTGGTACCACTAGGAACATCACACCCCAAATTTTTTTGACCCATCCAACTTTAGGACAACAAAGGACTGACATAAAGAAAAACTTTCATTCCAAATTATTTATCAAAAGGTTACATAAATCATGTAGAAGTAAAAATTTTAATTAAATTTACAAAAAAAAATTGTTTTCATGTGGAAAATGAATGCATAAGCAAAAAGTTTCAGGAATGTCACACGAAGAATTGTTTATACTAGGAACACAAAAGGAATATATTTTCTGGGAACTTTTCTTAGATGTATTTTATAGATAATTGATTGAATCAATTTTGATTTAGTTATGAAGTTTTGAAATCAAGATTGTGAAGCCCTGAAGGGCCATTAATGTCAAGAACACAAATGATAATTATTTTCACCTTTTGTTATTTTAATGACTAGTTTAAATCATTCCCTTGTGCATGTACTAAATAAACAAGAAAAAATATTTAATGTGTAAGTGTAAGGACACTTAAAAGGAAAAAGTCAAGAACTAGGTTAAGAATGGGTCAAAAATGGTTTAGGAATCAAAATGTTAATGCATATTATAGGTTTTTGGGTGTCCATTATTTTTCACAAGTGTGTGCATAGGTGGGGAACACATAGCCCACCTAGTCCAATCAAATAAACCAATGTATAAGTAGATGGAATTGTATTTCTTAAATTTAGTCCAATTTTCCTGTAATTTTGGCAAGGTGGTTCCTAGTGGTACCACCCAAGGAAAAGCTTGCTGATTCTCATAACATGTGTTTTAATATTGTCTATTGTGTTTGACTACATTACTAGAGTTTTTCAATCTTTTTCTCTTTCCAAACTCGCCTTTCATACTCGATTAAACCTATTAATTGGGCAATAATAATCTTTACAATTTTAAATACTCAATTACTTTCATGAGGAAAACCTGAGAAGATGTGAGATTATGCCAGTACTTGACAATGATATTCAAATCCAAAGGAGGTTTTAAGACATATTTAACATTATTTTTTATTAATAATTTGAACAAAAAAGATGATGAGCATTCAATAGGGGTGGTTCAACCAGTGTGCCATTGATGTATTTTTGCTTTGTCATTTAAGTCTTTTTAAAATTGTTGATATGCTTGCTAATATCAACTCCAACATCCTTTTTAAACCAATATTGGGGATAAACTATCCTTCGTGCATTCATGAATTGTTTTGCAGGAAACCTGATTATAATCCTACAACCAAGGATAGTGATGCTTGTGAAAATTCTTGTTTCATGATATCAACCACACCTGCACAAACAACCCTTGTCACCCAATAAATTACCCTAATATTCACATCTTGGTGTTTAGCCAAAATGTGTTGAGTTTGACGTTCAAAATAAAGGCAATTTAAAATGAGGTGATTGAGTTCATGATCCATTTGAGAAGAATTCCTTCATGTCAAACATGCACTAAAGAATTGAATTAATGGAAAAGAAGGGACCTAAAAGTAATAGTAGGGTCAAAATATATTGCATATAGTTCCCCATGACAATTTTTCATTGTAGCCACAAAGTCACACATAAAAACATGCCATAGTTTGTTGAGTTTCATAAAATAATAGACAAGGGAAAAATACATGACAAACCTAATGTTACCTCCACATCAACCAATATTTGAAGGTTGGTTATTGCCTTGGTTTTTATAAGGGAATCAAGTGCCATTTCCATCAAAATGGTGCAATATTGTTCCAAGACCATCCTTGTAGGTGACAACATGGAAATCCATTGAATGCACACTTTTTTCAAGGTTTTATTTCTGTCAATCTTGATTAATTTAGCAAGTTTTGGAATCCAAGATGATTTGTTAGGATTCATGTTAAAATAAGAATGAAGGACTTGGAGGAGCCCTTGTAATTTAATACAAATGGTAGCTTGTTCATTGTTTGCATAACCATGTTGGTGTGATATGCAATCACTAGAAGAAATCTTGTCCATTCAAACCATATGTTTATGACTAATGTGCAACTAGGTCCAAAGCAATTCAATTTGTGACTACATTTGTGGCACCTTGGTTACAAGTGTTCATAGTCGCATATATGACTAAACTTTAACAAATCCAAATTTTAGTCATACCTACAACTACAATGTGTGACAACCATAATTTTAGATGAAAATATTGATGAAATTTGAACATGTGTCATCCATTATGGGTGGCATCCATAGATGGTTCACAACTAAGTTGTTTTTGCAAGTATATTTGCAAGTATACATAAATGACTAAATGGCATGTGGCATTTTTTCTATTGCAATTTAAAGTGTATAAATTTATTTATTGGCTAACAGGTTGCTAGAAAATGTTATTATAACCTAGTTGGTATACTAAGCTAGGTAAGTTTAATAGGTTAAATTAAACTAGGTAGGCTTATGTACATTGGTATCCTAACCTTGCTTGCATACTTAGTTAATTGGCCCAAATTATCTATAGGTAGTTGTAGGTAGTAGGTAGGTTAAATTGTAAATATTTTATTGTATGGATATATAATTTATTTTTTATAATAACAATACTAATTAAATTAGGTAGGTTAGGTAATAGATAGTTGGTATGTAGCCTAGGTAGTATGTAGTAAGTAAGATACATAGTAAATAGTTAAGGAAGATAATAAATATTTTATTGTGTGGGATATGACAATATTTTTGTATGGGATAAAGGATGTGATAATGTTGTAGTGTTTGTTTTCGTTGAAATTTATCCCATATCTTTTGTCTACAACTTCAAACTTGAAAAGTATATAAATAGGTGAAATAATGGACTAGATTCATGGTATGCAAGTTATAAACATAATGCACATGCTATTTGGGATGATCACATCAAAAAGGCTTGTCCCCAACAAAATAAATAGGATCCTACCTACCTACTTAACCTATGTTAGGTAGCTTATTTTACCTTAGTTTAACTTAGAATAGGTTTCCTATTATAATGTAAGTTGTAACCTAGGATGGACTATAGTTAATTAATTATAATATCTAATTACTGTAATTATAATATACATTTCTTGAAAAATGGAAAAAGCCATGTGTTTTATGGCCATTGGCTCTTTAAACTACCACATGGTATGCAAGCAAGGCTAGGCATCAATGGACATTTGGTAGCATGTGACTATCCCAAATGTAGTTGCAAATTGGGGTTCCATGTCATACTAAGGATCATCCATGGCAATGGATAAGAAATTATGGCCAAATCCTAAAGTTTGTGACTACACTTTCAACTTCATAGCCACGTCATGTCTTTTGCAATTGATTATCTTATGACACTTGTCCAAGGCAACTATGTTATTTTTAGTTATAGTTTGAGTTGCATGTGTCCACTATAACTACAAATGAGTTGCAAATTTAATTGTTGATTTTCAAATTTCTTCTAATGAATGCAACGCACACCCACCATGTGTGGTGCATATTTATTTTGGAATTGCACAATGAAGCTTGTGGGAATGCTTTGAAATACTAACATTCCATCAACACCAAACAAAACCAACCCACTTGCAATTTTTTTCCCCCAAGTCCACCTCCAGTTCTTTGTGTTTAATAAATTAAATGTGTCATGAAATCAAATGTCACAACCCCACTTTGAGGCAAGTGTGACGATGAGACTCGCACTCCCAAAAGTGGGAACTTGGAGTCCTCCATGACTCTCAAAACTTCAGAACTCAATTGTAGGAGTCAAAACACCTTTCCTTGAAATGTTATTTATACTGTTGGAAAGGTCTTGAAGTGTAGATGTCGAAAATGGCTTTGCATGAGTCATTCGAACATCTATAGCACAAGCTATGGTCAAAAGAAGGGACGGGAGTCAAACTGGCAATTTGACTCCCGACCACTAAAAGTTGGGAATCAACCCGACCCCGGTGTGTGTAGGTGGAGTGCGACACACCGTTGGAAAGCTCTTGAGGAGAACTACAATTTTGCTTTAAACCTCATCCCAATCAAAGGTTTGAGCCGGGAATTATGAGCTCCCAAAGTTTGAGGAGTCTAATCTAGGACAGTTTCAGGACTCCTCCTTGGGAGTCCCGAGACTAAAAGCCATTTGGATGCGAGTGCGGGAGAGCAACATAGAGAATACTATATGGGGGAAGGTGGTGGCTTCCCCCGAGTCCGGGCCGTGGTGAGTCAAGTGAGTCCGTGTTGCCCATGGCTTGTCCCAACACCAAGAGTGATTCCGAATGTGAACTAACCAACTTGTTAGTTCATTTTGATGCAAGATCGAGTAACTAATTAGTTGTCCCTCTTCCTAGTCTAATCTCGAAGCTTTCAGCATGCCCCTCTCACCCCCCTTTAGTGTTGGAAGCTGGGAATGGCACCAAGTTCCAACTATTTCCACTCTTTAACATAGTTGAACCCTTTTGGGTCTAACAAGGAACTTGGGGGCGCGTCATCAAATGTTGTTCCTTTATTAATAATTTTTAAAGATAGAAAGATAGGAATCCTACCTTAGGGAGGTCACCTCCATTTTATTTCAAATGGCATCCAAAAAAAAATATTGGGTGCAACTTGTTGAAAATAAACAAAAAATTTAATTTATTTAAATGTAAATCAGGTGCTTATAATTCATTATGAAAATGAATTAAATATATATTTATTATATTTTAGGATATACTTAAAATATATTCAAAATATGCCATTGTCTCATAGCAAATAAAAAAATACCTTTTTACTTCAATTGTATCCTAAAATATAGAAGTAGTGATTTCCCTAGGAATCATACACCAATCCTAGACAAAAGACAAACATGGACACTTGCTAATGTTTGGTCGTCAACTTGTAACTTCATTGTAAGAAACTAACATAAACTTAACTTATGCCATAGCTCATAAAGTGGCATCCAACATCATATTGTGCATGTGTTCAACCATGCTCTACCTTGAACTATCACTTTAATGCTTGCGTGAATAATTTTTGACTCAATATTACTTGAACAAAGACTTCATGCTCTTGTAGTCAATCATAGCACGTCCTTCACTTAGAAGCTACAAAATACAAGTAAATTACAAAAGTTTCTATAGTATTCAATTGAGTCAAAACATAATCATGAGCTAAGCTTGCATATAGGATTTAATTTTTAACATGTGTTAAGTCTTTCATAAAGTACCATTTTCCAATTACCACACCATGACCAACAACCTTTGCCTTCCTCTTGCTTGCATGTTTGGATAGAAATTCCATCTTTAAGACAAAAAAATTTTCCTCATGTTTTATTTGTGTACATAGTTTGCACCTTACTATAGAAATGAATTCATCCTCAACCACAACATTTTAAACCCAATGTACTTAACAACACAATTGTCTTGGAACTTGTAATGATAATCAAATTTGGTTTGCTTTTTCTTTTTTATTCTTTATAGCTCATCATGAGATTCTTAAAGGTTGGAATAATAAAATTTGAAGATGAGAATTTGCTAAAGCTAACAATGCAAAAGGTTTGTTTGCTGAAGCACATATTGGACCTTAGAAGGTGGAAGTTTATCAATATAAAAAAATTGTAATGAAAATTTGCTAGTGGTTTCAAGGGTGCCACTATTGTAAGAAATAAGGTTTGTAAGTAGTTAGAACTTAAAAACCCTTCAAGATAAAGGAGCATGAAAAACCACAAAAACCCAAAAAAACCTTGTTCAAATGACAAGATTGATAAAAAAGAATTGTGCATAAAAATCACAAGCATGTGTTGCTAATAGCTATGTGCAAAATTGCAAACTTAATATGCATTGTGCATGAAGTAGTAAGTTCAAACTTTGTAACTTATGAAACCTTTTGCTTAATTCCATGGAATTTGCAAGTTGTCAACTTGAGATTTGATGGTTGATTATTTGAAGGAATTCAATGGAGCTTGGAGGTTGCCAAATGCCCATTGTAGTTCATTGTTGCAAATTGTTCAAAAAGTTTGTTAGACTTTAATGTTACTTATCACCAACCATCAATAAAAGCAAAAGCCATTCAAATTCAATAGTCATCTATGAGACTAAATGGCAATAGGCTTTGAAGCTTGAGCCTTGAAAGTTCTAAAATCTAGCAAGTTACATGTAGCAAGCTTCATGCTTCAAAGTTCCTTTGCAAGCTTTAGGTTACATAAAACCTTTTATCTTCACAATAGTGAATGGTTTGGAAAGTGCAATTTGCATATTGATATTCTCTTAAAGTAAGAAATAAACTTCAAAGAAGAAAATATCTTAAAACCTTTTAAAAATTTATTGATGGCAAAATTCACCTCCTTCTACATGTTGCCTTCATTTTAAAAGGTGATTGAATGTGGTGAAAAGTTTTGAAAGGGGATCACAAAATGATGGCTACAACTTGTTTTACATAGTATTTATCTTTGGTGAAACCCTCCTCTACTGTTGTGATGGCTACCTACAATGGTAGCTTCTAATTATGACAATGGTTACACTCCTTTGTGATGCTTCAAGTCATGGGCTAAAAGTAGCTGACCCTAATCAACATTTGTGGATTACATAGGAGATCAATGGTCTAAGGTTTATGTGAATTTTGTATTTTTTAAGCCCTAGATTTAAGGAAGGGCTTTGAAATCCATTTTTTTTAATTGAAGAAAAAAAAATTCAAAAAAAACACCACTCAAGAGAAGAAGAATGTGATGTAATGTAATAGAAAATTTAAACACCATTAAAAATTAACCCAAATTCCTGAAATTTAGAAATTTAAGGAAGTAATCTTTAAATATTGGCATTTCATCAAGTAATTTCTAAAATATTAGACACTTATTTAAAATGATGAAATTTTAACTCTTTCTAGACCTAAGAAAATACTATGATATTTTTAATATTAATTTTTTTGTTTATATATAGACATGGTTAAGAACCCATTCTTGGATATTCAAATGGCAACAACGACTTGACAATACTAATGATGGAGGTGGTTGGCTAAATGATGTACCACAAAAAAACCTTAGAATTGAAAAAATCTAGGAAGGGCACATATATAACTAACAAGTGAGAAACAAAATCACCTCCAACTTGTCCATTGCATAACATGACAATTTCCACAACAAACATAAACATAGGTTTCAACATAAGGGTGTGAAGGAATGCTTTAAAAATGCAACATTTTACTAGTTTGGCTTTCATGCAATTTGAGAATAAGAACATGTAAAGTTTGCCAACCAAGTGTGAAGAAAGGCTTCAAATTGAGACTTTCTTGTTTTTCAAAAGGGTTTTAAATTTTCTTCTAACACATGGAAAAAATTAATTAGTTCTTTAAATTGAAAAGCAATGATGGACAATCAATCCTTCAATTCCATGGGCAAGAGTAAAAAAGTTTTTCCCAAAAATTTTCAATCTTGAAATGTATTAAATAGTATGTAGAGGGCTTCAAACCTATTTTCTTTGATCAATGTAATTCATAACTTGAGAAGAATTTGTAGGAGAATGTAAAAAAGATTTTCAAATGAGTTGTTTTGTTGGCTTTAGCCATAGGAGAGAGGCTATGCATGTGTAGGATTTGTGCATAAAATCTTAGGTCAAAGTGGACCCAATGTGTGAGTGACATTTCAAATATTATTTGTGCATGTGATGGATGGGCATGTTCCATAAAAGTGCATGCATCTAGATGAGAAGTTCTAGATCCAAGACATAGGAAGATTTTAGTTTGAACTGACCGTTAAGGGCATTGTGCGATGAGTTATTTGTTCAACTTGCATCAAGATTCCATTGGAGATATCTAATGTTGATAAAGCATAAGGGACCAATATGGGCATGTCATGAAAGTACGATATAGTTGATAGATAATAAATCAATTTGAAATAATGTTTATATGAAAGGAATAACTCTTATGTGAGAAGAGGGTAGGGAGATTATGATCATAGCCACAATCCACCCTCATCCATATTGAATGATCCCAAAAAATTGTGAAATGTGAAATTTATGGAATAAAGCTTCATGCTTTTCTATTGACAAAGTAAATAGATTTGTTTGTTTGTTAATCCTTGAGTTCATTCAAAACAATTGTTAAAATCATCAAAATTTTGAATTGTAAATGATTTTGAAGAAATAACACATAGTTGTTAAAGAAAATAAATGTCATGGAAGAGATGAGCTACATAGGTATGCATCCATATTGAGGGAAGATCTTATATATATAGATATATATATATGAAGGATTTTCACTATCACAAAAGATTTGACCTCTCACCAATGCTAAACAAAAATTGACTTTGAAATTGCACACATGATGTCCACCACATGTTTATCATTTTAATTTTTATCTATTTGTGGTCTATTTATAAAAAATTATAAGATGGCATGAGAAACATGTCATATGCCATGATATGAAAAGAATAATTTCAAAAGTAATACTTTAGATCTTTAATGTACATCATACGTCAAAAGTTGTATGGAAGAAAAAGTGGTTGTCAATGAACCTTGTCAAATAAAAACACTTGTTGCTCATAAAGCTTCATTTTGAAGATCCATCTATATTTTAACTCCAATTAATATAGACGATATTCTACTTCCATAGTCACCAAAGGGAAAGACTAGTTTTTGGTGGTGAAAATTATTCCAATATCTTGTTAAAGGATGAAACGTTGGAGTTTTTCATTTGATAATTTCTTTTTTTTCCCCAAATACTATCATTAATTACATTCATTGAACCTACTTTTTATAATGAAGTTTTAAGATTAAATATCCTTCATAGTTTAAACCATCCATTTTGTAAGGAAGATGTCTATTAAGAATTGTGGGGAATGCTGTGATGACAAGAGCCAAAACTCTCACTTGGTTCATCTCTTCCCTTTGCCAAGGTTTTGGCTCTTCCTTTTAACGCCTGAAGTTATGCTAACACTAAGCTCACTTGTTGGTTCCATATGGTCGCGTATGATTCCCTAGTTCCCACGAGAATCGACCCCTTCGCGACCCTTCTCTATTCATGCAATTTGTTTTCAGGGGATCTAGGTTACACATGCATTGTGCTTACCACCATGCAAATTTCATGTTGATTTGAAACTGTTTGATTTAGCAGAGAAACTGATGTGTGGGGTCCTGACTCTACTGACCAATGCTGGGCAGTTCTCTCCTTTTTACCAAAACAACTAGTGGGTAAGGGTTGCATATACGGAACCTTCATTGGTGGTTCTCAAAAAATCAAAGAACCAGGTTTGTTGGGATCCAACAATTGAACCAAACTGGGGTTTCCACTTTGAATTTTTTTGGAGAACCTGACCTATTTGTGAGAGGAAACTAAGGCAGGTAAAGGTTCCCAAACCCATTGTAAAACCTATTGATAAGTGTGGTTGTATGAAGGGTAGCCAGGTCTTGTATGGTCATTATTTGATGAATTGGATCATCAAGTAGCCTCTGTTTGTTGTGTTATGGATAAAAGGTATGGTAGGATTTGTTGGTTGTAGGACTTGAGAATTTTAGGCCTGTAAGTGAATGAATGTGTTGATTGAATGTCATAGCTCATCCTCAAAATATAATATATGTGCAATTTTTTGCACTTTCATACTCAAGTTTGAAATCATGGTAGTTCTTTGACCCATTTCATACCCATGACCATAGGTTTAATAATTTTCAAAACTTTGAAATACCCATGATCAATGGTTCTCTATTTCTCTAATTGTCAAAGAACCTGAATGGGAGATTCCATCTCAAAAGTGAGAACCGCCCAATAGTGGTCCCGACCACTCCAAATCATTGCCATGTGGTTGTCCAAATCAACAAAGGGAGTGGGGACCTTGGAAGGTGTGTGCCTTAAGGACTAGAATTTTGTTTTCTAGACAAGGCTAGGTTCGGAGACAGCTTGCTAAGAGTAAAAAGTGATCAAAACATTCTTGCCACATTTTGTCTCCAACCCCAAAGACATGAAAGATTTACCAAAAATGCACAACTTTTCATATTACTTTTGTGTTTCTTTAGTTATTTGCAAACAAACCTTGACTAGGAAGAAAAACATTGTCCCAAGAGACATTGAAGATATAGTTTGCAAACCCAAAAAAACATGCACAATCAATGATCATTTCTGGACAATGTTGTTTCATTTGTGTGTATGTGTGTGAAAGAGAGAGAGAGAGAGAGAGAGAGAGAGAGAGAGCGAATGGGAAAATTGCGAAAAAATGTGTTTTCTCCTGTAAAGTCCTCTAATTTTGCTAGTTTTTGAGGAAAATTTCTTATGTCACAAAATTGAAAAGAGAATACAAGTCACACACAATTTATTTTCCCAAATATTTGCCATAAAACATCCCCAAAGACATTGAATTTATAGTTTGAAGACCCAAGAAAACATGCACAGTTCACAACACTTCCTACATTTATTATTTCCCAATTCTTCCCTAAAGAAGGTTATTCATATGTACTATTCTGCAAAGCCCCCTGAATCAATTATCTGAAGACAAAAGGTCTACGCTTGGACGGACGGACAGTTTTGTGGCCCTTCCAAACGTATCGCAAGAAGATACCATATTCTACAGCTGTGTTCACCTATAAATTATTGGAAAACTCATTTTTTCTTGTGAAAATTTGAGGTTAATTTGCTACTGGGACATGGTGGATGGTAATTGCCACCCCAAGCAAAAGAAAAGGACAAAAAAGACCCAAAAAAATAATGACTCCTTCTCAAAGCCATTCTACCCTTGTTCATTCTTTTAAAACTCTTCATTGAGTACCTTCCCTATGCACCCTTGTAAAAGTTTATACAAAATTCACTTTGGCACCATAGTGGAAGGAAAAAAAAGAAAAAAGAAAAGAAAAGAAGGCCTTCTAGTGTTTGACACATGACAGTACAGACCTAGCCTTTTATTTTGGTAGTGTATTGAGATACTATGTTATGGGCTTTACAAAATTTGCAAAGCCCACTTCTCGGACATCTTACTGTAGCACAGTTGTGATCTTTACTGGAATTGGGCACACATTCAGTGAAGCTCATGGGCATTGAGCTTTACCTGGCCCCTAACCCTTAAAAATTGAGTTTAAAATGCAAAACATCTCTGTTTGTAAGGCTATGATCATTGGATGCTCTTCTTGCGAGAAAGTTAAAGTTTGGGGGGGAGGACAGGGGATGGGAGCACTAATTCTTTTAGAAGGCCCCATTTTATGTTTGTTTGTCCACCATTTTGACAACACATGATGACACAAAAGGTTGAAAGAGGAGGCCATTAAAGTGTCCATGGCCATGGCACTTATGGGAGGACCTTTCAAAAAAGGTCATCCAAATTTAAAAACATAGACCAACCGAATAATTTTGGGCCAGGTTCAATACTGACTAATTAGTTGTTGTACTTGAACAAATTGGAAATTTTGGAAGCAAACTCACCAAAATCACATTGTCTCTCTCTCACTATTGGATCTTTTTGGGGGTCTTTTGGCTATTAGAAAGCCTGAACTTTCTGAGTGAGAAAGGGCAGCCGTGGCCCATCCCCTTCTTGAGAAAATATGTGCCCCTCCAAATACACTAAGAAATTTCTTCGAGTGCTTTACCTTACAAATACCTATGAGTCAATTACCCATTGATTACTTAGGTAAGCTCTTGTAAAAATTTCTTCAAGTGCTTTTCATTACAAATACCTATGAGTCAATTACCCATTGATAACTTAGGTAAGCTCTTGTAAAAATTTCTTCAAGTGCTTTTCATTACAAATACCTATGAGTCGATTACCCATTGATAACTTAGGTAAGCTCTTGTCCTCCTTTTTCAAAAACAATTTGTGGGGGGGGGGGGATGGAGCCCCACACGCCACCACCAACTAACCCCCCCGCCCCCCCAAGCACAAAAATACCTTTGCATTCCTCAAAGATACCTTCCTTTAGGAAGTGAACTGATGACATAATTTGATGGGACCATATGTGCCCATGCTGTTGTTGCCTGACACTCACTCTCGTGTCTTCAACCATTTTTATCCGGTCCCCCAACAAACAAACACTTTGAACAAATAAATACACCCCCCTAAAAAGAGCTGGATGGCCCTCTAGCAAATTATTCCATGGCATCAAATCCAATTCACTATCTCTTCTTCATGATGAGGTTAGGAGTTAGGACTTTTAGGGTATGATTTTTAAATCTCTCAACAGAAAGGTATTTGGTCAAATTTAAATATTTATAATTAGTGTTACCTATTAGCAATAGCAATAAACAGGATACAATATTTTAGTGTGATTGGCAGACTTTGGGTAGGTATTTCATTTTTTTAGAAAACAATTCTTGACTTGGTGTATCCCAGCATCCTCTCTCTTTC
>Ga0209208_10002080_pt1 | contig 28570 bp, 22 predicted proteins | sample S1TSphfallax_3_FD_187694 | JGI IMG/M metagenome (GOLD analysis project Ga0209208, IMG submission 187694) | Host-associated microbial communities from peat moss isolated from Minnesota, USA - S1T2_Fd - Sphagnum fallax MG (SPAdes) (version 2) | ecosystem: Host-associated > Plants > Peat moss >...
GCGAGGTGTTTTGGGTCCTGCTGTCGAGCTCTAAACATTCGGGAGTCCCGGAGGACTCCAAATCCCCAACTTTTCCAAGTGTTGGGCTTCACCCCCACACTTGGCCAAGTTAGGGTTGCGACACCCAAGTTCAACTTTTCTTTTTTCTAATGAACCATTTGATTGGTCGATGCATATAAAAACTAAACCTTTGGTGCCTCCCCAAAAGATGCAATGCTTGCCCTTCGACCCACATCTATAGGTGAATAGATAACAACTTTCAAGCAAAGCATATGGGATAAAAGTGTGGTGCTATTTGGTACATCTTGGGAAACACCTTGAGGACTTGATGGGCACACATGGGGAACAAAAAAAATAAAAATTGTAAATTGTGGACATATTCTCTAGATTTGTCCAAAGTCTATGGCTTCAACCCATGTATATTTGTGCACTTTAATTTTTTGAAATATGAAAAGACACATAATGTATTGAAGATTGAGCAAGTAAACCCAACTTTCTCCTTCCCTTACAAAATGCAAGTCTAATTGGACTCCCTTGGAAGTGCTCTATAATACCCATGAGGCACTATGATTTGGAGCTCAACCCCACCTTTCACTAACAGGAAAGCAAGTGTGTTCTCACCATATGCAACATGTACACCAATAGCATCATGTATTAATCAAGCCTAGTCTGTTTGACAAAATGACTATAAGCAAGTTAATGTTAGTGATTTTGAAATTTGTGGAAAGTTGTGGTTCTTTGAAATGAATATTATCTCTAGTGACTGATTACTTGTGTTTTAGGCAACTACCTTCGTGTACTTCAAGCAATTCTATGAAAAATATTATGTGATGGAACATGACTCTAAACACATAATGTGACTTTTGTAGTGTCCAAAAGATGTTATTGGCTGCAAATGTAACTCAAGAAACTATTATGTTATTATATTGTTGGCATGTAATGTAGCTACACATATGGCCATATATAGAGTTCTTCAATTACATTGTACTCTTCAATTTGAAGAGTACCAATAGCAAAGAAAATAGGATGGAACATAATGTTGTGGGATGGGTAGGCTCACGTGCATCTACTTGTCATGCAAAGTAAAGGAGTTCCATGTATTTGTAAAGGAATTGGGCAAGGGCATTTAGTAAGACCCTCAAGTTATGCTAAAAAATGAGTTGATTATTTTTCAAGTGAATGTTTATATTTGTGCAATTTTATCTTTTTGTTGTGTCTCTTGTTGGGTGCTAGATGACATCATGACTATATTTTCCTATTGTTTTTAGGAATGTGACAAATTTACAATGCAAATTTTATATGATTGTTTTCCTTAGATTTTAAGCAGATCATTATATGTTTATCAACCCCCACTGTTGCAATGAGATTAAGTTAATGAAACCATGATGAAAGTGATGGTATGATACTTTGTGAATGACATTCACATGGTTATGACACACTTGTTTTTATCATGATTATTTTGGTTTGGCTAGGAGTGACACAAAGTGGTTGCCTTCAAAATATTTTATTAGAGTTCCTTTTGCAATTTCATCAATAATTTTGTTTTGTCCTTTATGTTTCTTTGGATAGCAAAACCCACCTTGTCAAATACAAAAATATTATTGCAATTGCAATTTTCATGTCTTACAAATCTTAAAGATTGTGGAGTGTTATGGTGGGTGGAAACTTTTATTGATATGGCATGTTAATGCTAAAGTTTACACATTGTCATATGCAAGGCTTAGATTTTAAGCTTATTGTTTATACACCTTGCTAGTCAGTGGATGGTTTTACTTATGATCTACAGGTGAAGAATCAGGTTTTATCAACTTTCACTTACTCTTTACTTATCCATGGAGGTTTAGGGTTTATCGTAACAAAGCATGAGGTTCTCCAATGTGACCTAGGACATGAGTTTTTGGGACCTAAATATAAATTTCATTTGCCTTCTTGAAACTAAAGATCCCCCCTACTTTTGTTATTGTTACTATCTATATCCAAAAGCAATGATCATGTAGAAAGGGCTAGATTTTGCTACATGAGCATGCCTATGGAACAAATTAAAGAAATGTACCCTTTGTCAAAGCAAAGTAGGGGAGATTATTTTGCCTAAATACTCAATACAATTCATATAACTAATAAATCCCTAAAATTGGACTTACAACATTATCATTCTTATATATCTTGTTATTTCTTGTAAGCCACACCCTAGACAATCAACTTCTTACAAACCTTGAAAAAAAAAAATGTCTCTTGAACTTTGTGTTGTGTGTCCTTGTAAAGTTTTGTGCAAAGGATGGGAAAAGTTGTTACACAAGGCTTGCAAGTACATGACTTGCATTTGAATGAATGCAAGATTCTATTACATACCATGGCTTTTTATTACAATGATATGGGCCGCAACAGCCACAAGGCCTTAAATCCATAAGGTAATGATGCCTAACATGTTTCTAACCACTAAAATTGATTGATGGGTTTTTTGGATGGAGAACTAGCAAATCTAAAATTGTTACTACTATTGTGTTTTTCAATGTGTGAGTTATAGATTGTAATTTATAAAAGGCTTGTGTTGATTGTTTAAGTGTAATGCAAAGAGCAAGGTGGAAACAGGAATAGTGGACGAGAATGGGTTTGAGCCAAGTTCAAATGATGCAAAGTTTCCTGCAAAGGGGCTTGAAAAGCACAATCATACCTATGGAAAAAGATTTCAATGTGTTCATTACTATAAGTTGTCATTGGTCCTTGAAATTTGGGGTTTAAGTTTGGGTTTCATGGTGACAAAACACTAGTAAGTTGCTTGTGAAAGCTAACAATAACACAATGTATTAAATTCAAGCATATTTCTAGTTTCACTTGCCATGTGCAAATTGGTCTTTCTTTGTATATTGTTTTATAAAAGACTAATTATAAGAGGTTGTAATCATGGTGCTAGATGTTTTTTATGCAAAGTGTGTTTATGTTTGTTTTTATGTATTGAAAACAATTACAAAGGTTCCCTATTTCAGTAAATTATGTGATAACTCAACTATCTAATATAAAAATTGACTAATAACTTGGCAAATACATATACAAATGGGCTGAAACTTTTAGATGTAGATCAAATAGATGTAGATAGCTAAAAATTCAAAATCTTTAAACCCCCATAAATTTTTGATTAAATTTTTTTTTACAATGGATGAAAAAAAATATTAAATTTTACATTGAATGAACTATCATGTTGCAACCTTAACATTGGGTTCACAACTAAGTGTAGAATGCAAAAGCACATAAAGCTAAGAAAATGTGTTTAAGAGTGAAACATGCTCCCACAAGTGGGGGTGTGTCTATCATGGGCATGAAAAGCTACAAGAATAGGAACTAAACCAAAAACACAACAATGAAAACAAATCATAAGAAATGCAAACCTAACTCTAATTCAAGATTGAAAATACAAAAACACAAGGCAAAAATATAGTATATGTTAGAAGATGATTCAAACAAAACTTTATTCTAATAACATATGAAAACAAAGGTTATGACAAGAAAACATACCCAAAATTGATGTTGAACATACCAAAGGTAATGGGAGGTCCTACCTTTATTTATACCTCATTAGGGACCTAGCTCAAGGAAGTTTCCATAGAGGCTACCATGTGTGCATCGACCAAGGAAACTTCTAGAAAAACTTTCTAATTAATAATGAATTAAAAGTCAACTAAAACTTAACTAAAGGTTAATTCAAAGTTAGCTAAGGGTTAACTAAGACTTAATTAAAACGTAACTAAGAGTTACTAGGACTTAACTGGGATTTAACTAAAATTTAACTGAGATTTAACTGAAAGTTAATTAAGACTTAATTAAAAGTGAACTAAAAGTTAACAATGATGTAATTGATGTTGCAATCACTAGGTGATGGTGATGTCCATGACATCATCACCCACTTTAAGAGTTACATTCATGTGGGAGTCCCACATATTCAAAACCTTAGTTGAAAAGGCAAACAAACACTAATTTGAACCCCTAAAATACCATTGAAAAAGTTTTAAACTGTAGCTACATAAAGTGCCATCACATTATTCATTTAGACCTGAAATGCATGAATTATGATTTTTTTTAAAAGGGTAGGAACCAAATTGAAAATTTGATTCTTGACCACAAATCCTTCTAAAGTAGAGGTCAAATCAACTCCAATTAGAACGTGCAATACATTGTTGGAAAGATATTTTTGAAGGTTATAATAAATTGCCCTTGCATGGTCCAAATAGGCTTGATTTGAGGAAAAATATAAACGTCCAAAGTTTTGAAATAGTGAAAGTTCCAATTTTGGGACTCGCACTTGGGAGTCTAGGGAAAAAATGTCATTTGAATGTAACCCTTGCATACATTCACAAAATATATTATAGGGAGGGGAGTGGTGCCTCTTCCCAAATGTTGTAAGTCATATAAAGCTTGAACTTGAAGTTGTCCTTATTAAATCCACTTCACCATTTATGTCCAACTTACAGAAATCGCTTTCTTTGTTTGGTTGTGTTAGTTAATTTCATATCAAACTCTTGCTTGTGAGTTTGTTTTAATCCCATCTTAAAGTTCCAGCACGCCCTCTTACCCTAGAAGTGCTACAAGCTAAATAACATGCCCCGGCTCCTTTTTTTTTATGTCGTTTCATTTTAAGACTCGCATTTGGGTCTTTGAAGGAGTTTGGGGGTGCATCATATCCCTTCTCCTTTGTGCATTTGTTTTTGAACTAATTCAAGCATTTCAAAAAAATCAATTCATCTTGAAATTTTAAACCTTTAAATTTTTAGAATGGTATCCAACACAATGTTTTCAATTTAACAAATCAATTATATTTTATAAAAGAATAGTACATTCCCCATTTTTTTGGATGGAAAAATAATAAACCTTGTTTCCATAAGCATTTTGTTAGTAAACATTATTTGAAACCTTAAATTCTTTTTTCCCCTTTTCTTCTTGGGAAAGTTATAATTCACTTTCACACAAAAAATTATCACATCCTTGTTATATTGGGACTTCAATGTCATTTTTTTTTAACATTTTGAAAAGTTCACATCTTACACTAGTTAAATTTCTTACAATTATGATAGTTATCAAACTATAAATTCAATAATGATCTCTTTTTTTTAGTCAAAAATATTGTTAAACCCCCCTATAAATATCAATAGACATGTGATTAATAAAAAATCCATGTGAAAGTTTGGAATTTTGATATGAAATAAAATATTAATTATGAAAAATGATGAAAACGAACTTCATATTCATTTAAAAAACCAAAAATTCTTTGTACATTGTGAAAGTTTTGATGCATCTTACTTTGAATCTCTTCATTTGATGGTGGCTTATTTTTTTTTATTTATTAATTTGACATGTCTCCATCATACTTTTGAATCCACATGTTTTCAATTGTATGTGTGACAAACATAATGTTATCATTTCAAAAGTGCACTATGAATCTACTTTTTTCAAGAACTCATCCATATATTTTTAATATAATTTTCATTAAAGTCAATTGCAACATGGATAATTTAAAAACTAATAATATCAATGTTGAACATAACTTTAAATTTTAAGTTCATCTATAATCCAAAAACTTTATCATTGTGACAATTCAAACAATTCATTCAACTATCTTTTTCACCCCTTGTTGCAATTTGGTATACATGAATTCAATTTTCCATTGTTATGATTCAATGAACCACATTCATAGTAATCATTTTGTGAATTTCGATTTCTAAAAATGTACATGAATGCATATTAAAACATATGATTATTTCAAGAACTTACTCTTATTGAATATTGAAATAAATAATATTCATAAGTTCAATATATTAAGGCTTAATTTATGGCTACTTTGCAAAAACATTTCAAGTACATTGGACTAGCATACTTTAACATGCTTAGACCACTATATATGCAATTCCAAATTTGAAAATTTTGAATTATCCAAAATGGAAAATTGTAAGGGAAGGCCCTTTTGTGAATAGTTTTTCAACCTATAGTAAAAATATACATAACAACCTTGAGTACCCTTATCCTAAATTAAATTTACCTCAACAAATCAAGAATCATCTTACACATTTATTATACCATATGCATACACATCATAGTTTCATAGGGTTCTACCATTAATTCTTTAAAAAAGGAAATAAAAACAACAAATTGCTCAAACTAAGATCCACTAAAAGTAATTGTTTCCATCATTATAAATCCTAAAAAAAAAAGGATTTATAATCTTTGTTGCTCAAAGAACATCTATTGTAAGATTTTCCTAAATGTAAATGCAGCCTTAAAAAAGACAAATGCCTCACCTTGAAAACCATGAAATCAACATTGAAAACCAAATCAAAATGAATGGCATCGAAAATTCATTTACCATAGTTTGCCTTCGATCCCTAGGGTTGTCTTCACCTTAGGGATAGATGTCAGTGTGCAATCACAATCAAATGAAGCAAAAGCCATGTCAAATCCCAATGAAAACCACAAACAATTATAACTATTTTTATGTATTGCAATTTGAAAATCATGATAATTATAACAAGTTGTTGCCAAAGGAATAATATGGATGTTGAAGGGTTTGAATTTTTAATTGATTTTGTTCAATTTTAAGTTTTGGTTTGAGTTAAACTCTTTTGAAAGCATGCAACTATTGCCCTAAATTATGTCAAATTATTTGCACTTAATTTTCTTAAAACCAACATGATGATAAAATAAATTTGAGTGGGAGAAAATTACAAGTCACAATTTTTAAAACGATAATTTTTCACACAAATTTGAGTTTTAAGAATTTACAAATTTCAAAAGTCCTTTACCACATGTCAATTAGGTTTTTGTAATGTAATTGATATAAAAACCAAAATTGTAGGTTACAATAGAAGAAATGGAACCATGAAATAGCAACACATTTTGATTTGATTTGAAATTTAGATCAACTGAATTGAGAGTTTGAGCAAAACTCTAGAGCTGAACAATGTTTTTGAAAGAGAGCTTCCCAATGGACTCACACAAAGTACTCCCAACTATGAAATGAAATGTGAAACATAAAAGACAGAAGTATTGTTTGTCATTTTTACATGTCCAAACCCGAAAAGCATACTCAACATTCTGAACATTCAGAAAGTAATACTTGATATTACCTTCTGCTCTGCAATTGGTCAACACATAATGTTTTAAGTGTAAAATTACCTGGAAATAATTCAAACCTAAAACCTCCAGATTCTGCAAAGAATGACAAGGGACAAGGTTTCTCTGCATCAATTTCTCAGATTTGTCACAATTTAGTTCACCACGTAAAATGCATGTAAAAGTGAAAAGACCTAGAGGTGGTCACTAACAGCTCCCATCATTCCTTCCATTCTTTGATCATATTGATCCTTGTCATATGCCTCCATAATCTATCATTTCAGCAAACCTAATTATCCCTTGCACTACTCTTCTTGGTCATCTTCTTAAAAAATCTCCCCCTTATCCTTCACAAGCAGAAGATCATCCTTTTCTCAAAAAAGCTTGCAATTAACGAAATTCTGATAGATTATGTTCCAATCATCATAATGTTCATGAATACAAAAACAATTTATGGATCTTTTTGTTCAATGTTGATGGATGTTATAGTACAACTTCCTATTCACCAAAGTCTTCATGTCATTGCTCCAAAATTGAACTTTTGATGGAAACTTCAACTCCGACTTTTCATATTTTATGGACCCCTCCAATCCAATAACATATTTCACACCAACCTTTAAACATGTTCTACAGTTTTAGCCCCTACTTCTTGTAAGCTGCACACATGATGGGTTTCCTCAGATCAAGATGTGGTACTCAACAGCAAGGTATAGTGAATAGCACTGCTTGACCAATACTTGAATGTCTAGCAGTCAACAAGAATCTTTCACATTGTATATAATTGATTTCTGCTACATTTCTCCTAAAACATGTTAGTTCAGGTCAGCGTGAAGGTACCAAGCCAACAGCCCATGTGGTTGGCCACCTTGCATTAATATCACAAGAAGACCTACCCAATTCAGATGCTCTAGAAGAGCTCAAGATTGAACAGCATCAGTGTGAGTCAGTTATCACCTGGCAAGGTGAGTATTGTTCATGGAGCACATGGGATCTTGGTGTAGCCTTGCTAGCTGCTCTGTGGGATGGCAAAGCCCTGTTCAACCCCACCCAAATTTTCACCCAATGTACAACAACACATTATGTGACTTGGAGAAGCACAATGTCTTCTAGGGTGCAGAAGGATGACAAAATGAAAAACTACAGAGAGAATCAGTAAACACTGTTGCATCTAGTCACAGACAAAAGTTAGTCAGGTCTATGGCTCCACAGAAGTGATGACAGTATACCAGAGCATTTTGGGACATCCCAAACGGCAATCGATTCAGGTCGGCACTCAGGGTCACAGAGAGCATGATTGTGTTCATGTGTTACATCCATGGCCAACATCCATGCGCCTATTGTAACATCCTCATTCATGAACATGCGATAACTGGATCAATACATCTGCCATCTTCAGAATATGCACCAACAAATACAACAGGATACCTCAAAAACAGCTTGAAAGCCCCCTATCAGTCTCTCACAGAAATTATCCCTCGTGATATGAGATCACAAACTCTGAATCAAGGGAAATTGGTCCAATCTACTCACCTGTTATTTCTAGCAACAGACACACTTGCCACAACTTCAGCAGATAGAGCATAAATTGGCCCATATGCATGTAAGAAGTAATCACTCCCAAGTAAATACCCATTAGGCTCATACCTGCAACACCAACTTGTTTTCCATCAGTCAAAAACTACCCAGCAGATCAAGGAACTGCCTCAGCAGCCTCCAAGCTTGGTAGAATGCAATGATCTGGATCGACCACTTTCCAGGAGAGGCACACCTAAATGCAAGTCCCAAGACATCTGATTCTATGATTGATTAAGCTAGAGTGCCAACACACATTTTCATTCATTCATACAACAGAGGCATGTACTGAATGTCCTGAATTTGGCTTACCATTTCATTTTTGGATCCGTAATAACAGGTCCTTTTTTCATGCAACCCAGATAAGTTCTAGGGGTCGGCCTTTCCTTGGCTAGCAAAGTAGCCAGCCGATCTGTCCAAAATGTGCATTAGATTACTGCAACGATCTATGGAGAAGATGCTAGACAGCCACTTGCATACTCCAATGAGCTTAGCTACATGGCTACCACAGTAGGACCAATGTAAATTTCTTAAAAGCTTTGTCTACTCATTGAATGTGTCAAATCAAGATTGGAATTCCAAGGAGCCAAATGGTAGCAAACATTCTCCTAAATTTGCAATAGAAACTAGCACCTGAGATTGACATTGGCATTTCTCCAGTGAGGTTTAGGCCACATGAGAAGCAAAAGATCAGATCAAAATTCTCCTTCATTGTCTTACTGCTGGAAGAAGTTTTGCAACCAATCCCTTACTGACACACATATGCTGAAAAAGGTGGCAATTTTACCTGGCCGCAAGTAAATATCATCATCTGCCTTGACATAGAAATCAGCATCAAAGAGCATGTACACCGCTTTAAAGAAAGCCAGCCTGTATTGCAACCCCAGACAATTCATTCCAGCATTTATGTAATGATCATCTGCACATAAGCTGCACAAAGCAGGCCATAACTCTGCAGGCCAGTAAAAGTGCTGAGAAATTTAACACCAACTATTCTTCTTGGATGTGGCACTTAGATCCCAGAATAGAGGGCAATGGTATGATGCAGGTGAATACAGATACCTTTGCACTTCTCTGAAGTAACAAAGAGAAAGAATACCCAAATGAGCAGAGACAAAACAGCAAAGATTGGTTACAATTTCCAGTATGACACAAAACACACACAAATCCATTGAACTGATTCCAGTCACAGTTTTGCCACAAATGATAACACCTAGAGAAAAATACACCATACGTTTTGAGATTGAGGTTTTGGTAGCTCTCATCAACGTCAATTCGAATGAAGTCTTTATGTTCTGCTATCTCCTTGTCAAGTTCCTGCATCTTCCAGCCATCTGTAGAATGGCCTATCACAAACCTGAAAGCCAACCCCGTAGCCATCTCGAGGCTGCAAAATGCAAACACCAGCATAATTGAACACCAAGCTTTTGCATTGCAGCTCTCAATTTACCAGTGAGCATCAGAACACATGGTACAGCACAGATACATATAAGATGCACAAGGGACAGAAGAGATGTGCAGTTTTATAACTTCAAAATGCCAGCACTCATCATAGAACTATTATGTTTATGTGAATAGCCACAGCTGCATGGATTGCATTTGATCAGACTTGCATGCAAAAGCTCCTAGGTGCAACAGCCATGAACAGAAATCTAACACTTATGTGCTACCACAACCTTCTTCAACAAACTGCATGTAAAGACAACTGTGCTTTCTGATAAGGTACAAATCAAAGCAAGAAGGTAGCCAGAGTTTTGATGCAGGATTGAACAGAGGAAGCTGCAAATGCATGTTCTGAAATCTCTAGAGCTTCATCATTCCCACAAGAGCAAGATCTCATTCTTTCTGAGCTTATTTTATAGTAAAACTTCCGTTAGCTTGCCAACACTGATTGCAATATTATATGCTTTCAAACAAGCTAAAGATATAAAGTGACAAGTCAAGGATTGGAATTGCTGCTGCACCTGAGAATGCCTTCTGGAGTGGAAGGAAACCAAGTCTCACGCAGGGCATTCCGACGAAGCACAGAATCAAATCCTGTCTGAATCCCTACAACTCCAAGTACCTTGTGTTTCTTCCTGGTGTTTCTTCCTCCGCCTTCTTGGCCATCAAGCCCGACGGTGTCAACAACAGCATCAGCAGCAACAGAAGACTCGTCCTCCTCCCTGACGTCTTTCCCTTTGATGTAAACCTCCCGCAGTGTGTCTGTGACTGATCTCCCGCAGAGACGAGCAAGATCCCGCCGCTCTTCAGCAAGATGAACGCCGAATACGATCAGAACCAGGAGGAGAACGGCGATGACGCTGCCTCCTGCGGCCATTAGAGCGAGCCTGTTGCGTGCTGTCCATGACGATCCCGAGCGACCTCGAGATGGTAATAAGAGCTTGTCATCATCCCATAGCACTCCGTTGTTCGTCGGCAGGATTGTCGCCGCAAACTTGCGATTGGAGATCGAAGGAAATGGCATCGCACCTGAAAATCTCTCTTGCTTTCTAGAAACAAAACCTTTCCTTCACGGCAATCCTACTGGTTTTGTTAGCTCTCCTCGCAGCCCACGAAGCCGCATGTCTAGGATTGTTTCTCAGACCTTCTCAGGCCCATTGATAGGAGTTCCTGTTGCTTGCTCTCCGCTACACATCCGTGACTTGAACTTCGAGTTGCTTGCTGCGCTGCAGATCGGTGGCTCCATCGCTCATTCTACCATCCGCAGAGATAAGGATCCTTCTTTCTCCTCAAACCGATCGCTCTCGCATCTGCCTCATCAACAAAAAGCACTGATCCCTAGACTACCGCTCTCGCATCCATGAGCGTCTGTTTCCTCTTTCGCAATCACACCAGATCTCAAGCACAGTAGGTGGGGCTCTTCTCCCACTGATTCAAAACAAGAATGGTTTTCTGAAGATCTCCAAGACATGATTTCTCACAACATAAACAACATTGGCACCATCATATACATGCCGGCAATCAGCTTGTTGATGGTGGACTCTACAAAGTCAGAGCATTTGTGCTACAATAAGAGAATAATACTTCCATTGACATATTCTCAAAAGCCCATAGTCTCAAAGCTGCAGGTGAGTTCACTTGACAGCCATTCTGTAACTGGAGAGGACAAGGAGCTGTAGACACCAAATGGATGACCACATTGCAATACTTTCAATCAATGCAACAACTTCACTAATGAGTTTCAATTGTGCAACTTTGCACCCATATGGAGATCTCTTCCATGATGCAACCCAGCTCGTAAAATGGGAATCTCTATCATGCAATCAAGCTGGTACAATGAAGTACAGAAAAACCACAACTCACTGCCAGTTTTAATACAACATCCGTGGCACAACTTCACGGTTTGCAAGGACACAATGTGGCACAGAAAAAGCTGGTAATTGCAGCAGGGAAAAAACCGTGGAATTGCATGTGACGTTCAAGTAGGCCCAACAGACATGAATGCCTTCTTTCTTTACATGTTGGTTGCATACCCATAGGCAGCAATCAGTTGAAAGTTTTACATGCTTTTAAAAAATGATGGCTTGCTTCTGGAATCTAACAGTTAATTTACACACACACATCAATTACAGCAACATCAACACCACATCAAGCTGCTGCAGCAGTTGGGGTGGATTGCCGAATTTCACCCAAAAATTGAGGCAGACTGCATCCTGCCGAGTAGCACATGTTTCCTCTCCTTTTTATCAGGACACAAGAAGTTGGGGTTGTGGACCCATTCTCATCTTCTGATGTTTGCACAGTTCGTGCCACAAGACCATGAAACTGCCAGCACCATTCACCATTTGACCCACAACCACTCACATGGCATCAGATCATTAGACAAACTTCTTAATTTGAGACTTGTTTTGTTATCACTGCAGATTCTATCTCCAAGCACTTCAACAAACATCATCTAATTCTTTGATGTAGGTAAGCATTTATCTACCATGTGTAAGCAAATAGAGAATTCACCAGAAAGATCAAATGTTGTACCTGACTCAAACCATGAAGAAGCAATCGATGATATGGCAGTTCGGCTTCAAGTAGAAGCTCCTTCTCCTCCCCACCAATAAAAGCCACCAACCTTTCCTGTCAAAATCAAACATGTTCCACACATTTGAATTTCAAATGCCTCCATCTCTGCTGATAAGCGTTATTCTTCCAGATATTGCATCTGAATAAGTGGGCTTCTGGCTGCAGTCTACAGAAATGAGAATAGTTTCCACACATGGCAGAAAAACCAAATATCATTCACTTGGAGTTCCCATTGAGCTGATGTTATTGGTCAATCACATTGACACTGTCTCCACAATGCACAACTAAATTACCACAGGTCAAGTCTCCCATGGCCCTAACTGCAACATGATCTGGATCAGAAAGTGTGAGCATAATCAACTGCTGACCTCAAGTTCTTCCACCAGGGGTGAGGTTGACACACGGCGAAGTGTGCCTCGCAAGTTGCGCTCCACTCTGTTCCAGGCTGTCATTGCATCTTTCATACCACCCTCCTTGCCTTTGGCTCTAACCTTCTCCCTGTGATCAGCTTGCTCCAACAGCATTGCCTGTGCACATACCTTTCTGTTACAATCTTACCATTCTGAAATCCAGTGGAATGACTATCTTCATACATGTCTGCCATTCTGCTGAGTCTACTGTCACACCATGAAGACTTTGCCTGAGTGAGCAGAGAAATTTTGACGCCACATGAAATGTAAATCAAACCAACCTGCAGATCCATGTCCACATTGTTCCGAAAAGGTTCCCAAAGAGCCATATCATGTGCAGAGGCTGCTACTTGCTCAAATGGCGATACCACATTTTTCTCACCTGCAACAATATTGAAATTGCACAAAACTGAACTTCAAGTACATGCATCTCACAGAATGTGTACTATGAAATTGCAGAGAGAACCCCGTGAAGACAATTTGAAGGAAGCACAATACTGATAAATGTGGTCATCACAACCTTATGAGAGTTACTCACAAAGTGTCAGACCCATCAGCTTTGTCATAAATAAATGGCAAGCTGTGATGACTCTCCACAGGTTTTCATCATCTCCAACTTATGCATACAGTCAGGCTTGTGGGCAGATTGATATTCCAGCCAATAACTAGGAGAGATAGTTGCTCACCCCATGGAGGAGGAGCAAACAGGGCTCCAATCTCAAAGGCATCAAGTGGTGGAGCAAGTTCCCGAAGAAGCTTGTCATTCATCCATCTGCGATACCGCCGGTTGCTAAGCTGCAGTTACCATATCCCTCATCAGGTCCAAACTCAAATCAGGCAGAAGCAGATAAGATCAAGTTTCTTGTCCTGAGCTAAGGAGTGCAACTGCAACACTCCTTCTTCATTGCTTTCCTTCTCTCAGCAAAGCAAAAAGGGTCCCTCATTGATTCTGGCAAATCTCTGTCAGAGCCCAAATAATGCTCTGGTGGTCTACTCCTTCAAACATCCTACATTCACCCAGTGTACTCCATTAACCTCAAGGAAAAATCCTAATCATGCACCCTACATTGATTTACCTTACTGGACAGCTCCTTCACTTGTTGTTGCTCAGATTCCTTATGTGCATCCTCAGTTCCTGCAAACCAAAAACTAGAGCTTAGTAATTCATTTAACTCCATGAAGATCCAGGGCAAAGAAAAGCCCGAATCCAAGTTATTTGTACTCCCAGACTAAAATCAGAACCTGAGATTGAAATTCTGGCAATTCACGCGCCCAAGCGGAGATCAGATCAGAGTCAGTTTGCTCCTGGATACACATCAAATAGTTCTTGAGAATGCACGCAAAAAAAACTGACAACGAAAAAGGTTTGACATACCAGAGGAGGCACGGCGCCGAGATCGACACTTTTTCCTGCTCAGAACCGCTGCCGTCTCGTCCCTACCTCGCACTGCAATATCACCCCATCAAATTCCCCTCAAGAAATCAGCCACTCCAGCAAGGTCCCAGACTCCCCTCTCCCTTTTCAGTCCCCCACCCCCTTCACAAAACAACATACTCACAATCCCCACAAACCTTCTCTTACAACAGACCGCAGAAATCAAATTTCCTCCAGATTTGCCATGAACACGAAGGGACACAGACCATAGCCGTCTGTCGTCAACCACGCATATAAACTCCCCGCATCCTTCAGTCTCTGCTGCGCCATGTTTGCGTCCTTCGGTTGCGCGAAGCGCAATCGTCCCCCCAACCCAAAACACACACACAGAGACTGACTCTCTCTCTCTCTTCTCGCTCGTGATTATCCCTGATAGCAAAATGCTTGAAAACAGCAAACAGATTAGGGTTTGAAGCTCTCGTGCTGTGTCTCTTGAAATGCACGATTAGGGTTTGAAGCTCTAGTGCTCTGTCTCTTGAAATGCACAATTGAAGCTCTCGTATGCTGTCTCTTCAGATGCACAATTATTCTGTGTAACAGCCTCAGCCACAGGCACTGCTGGAGTTGGGCCCACCTCCGCTCTGCATAGTGTGGGCCCTTATTCCGGTCATGCCCACGGCCTCAAGCATTGCCCTACACTTGGTCCAACAAGAATATTCTTGTGAAGCGCTTGAAGAAATTTCCCAATGTCTTTTGAGGGGTAACTTATGTACATGAATATCCCAGCTACAAAGTCTCAGGGAGCATGAGAGATGAAGGAGTGAGATCTGTCCTGCCCTTATTGCCTCATGATACCTTTATGATAAGGTTCACCTTATGCTTTATGAATTCAGAATTCATTGCATTGCCTCAGTTGGGTTGTTCGTGATCAGAATTTCAAGGCGCCTGTTTCAAAGCTCTTGAAATTCAGGTTGGCAGGTGATCCAGCATGTGTGGCAAACTCCATAGCAATCCGTACCAACTACATAGCAATGCAAAAATGCATTGGACACTTGGGCATCTCCTCTCTTTCAACAGAACCCATGTCCCACAAATTCTTCATGTCCTGGCCTGACACTGAACCTACAAAACTGCTGTTGTGGGAATCCTTGATCTCCTCTTGGTAATACGACAACCTTTGTTCTCTTTCGTCACTGATGGGCTGATGGCATTGCTGCAATGTTATCTCTACACTTAACTCAGATTCCACTTGCAACAAAGTTTGGATCACAACTGCAACTTCCACTATCAATGGATGTGCTAATGTAACTGTTCTCTTTTTCCCGTTTGACTTGAGCTCATCTATGGATCCAGTGACCATCACAATTATCGCTTCCAAGTTTTTCACAGCAGAGACTCCAACTCTATTCTTTTGAACCACACTACATGGCTGTGGTCGATGGGCTTCTTATCAGTAAGAGTTTTCTTTGTTACACCTGTTTCCAGATGCTACTGCACAATGCCAGGATTTTACTGCACTTAGGATTTGCTTTAAGCACCATTGTTCCAATGAACTAACTTTTCTTGCTGCAAAAACATCATTGGATCTTGCTGCAGGTCATGTACTCGTGATATATTCTCCTGGGTTTTGCAAGTGGTTGTTGCACACTTGCAGGTTCTTTGAGTGCTTCATCCTCCTTGCCAAGAGGTGCTCTCCAATAAATGTTTTTCTAATAAAAATTGGTATTATGATGAAATGTTTTTTTATATTGATAATCCTTTTTTTTTTCATTTCATGTGATAAGTGTTCGAAAATTTAAAAGGCATCTCATTGAAAAAATGTCTCAATTTCTCTACGTTGTCCCGAATTGGTTCAAAGGGATTTTGCAACCTTACGTCGGTTGACCTAACAAAAACTTCACTAACTATGGTGGAAAATTGCATCCAAGGGCGAAATTTGAATAACATTAAGTGGTTGTGCTTCAAAAACTGCATGATTCAAAAGTTGTCACATAATTTGTTTTAGTGTTTACAATTACAGGTACTTGATTTGGAACAATGCCAAAATTTGGAAAAAATATCTTCATCTATTGGTCAATTGAAAACACTCCAGGAATTTGATTTGGTAGGTTGTGGGAGCTTGCAAAAATTGCTTGCATCTATTGGTCAATTAAAAGCACTCCAAGAATTTAATTTGGAAGAGTTTCAAAGCTTGCAAAAATTGACTACATCTATTGGCCAATTGAAAGCACTCCAAGTATTTGATTTAGAAGGGTTTTGAAGCTTGCAAACATTGCTTACATCTATTGGCCAATTGAATGCATTCCAAAAGCTTGATTTAAATGGGTGTTCCAACTTGAAAGACCTACCTTCATCTATTGACCAATTGGATGCACTGCAAAAGCTTGATTTGAATGGGTGTTCCAACTTGAAAGACCTACCTTCATCTATTGACCAATTGGATGAACTCCAAAAGCTTGATTTGAATGGGTGTTCCAACTTGAAAGACCTTCATCTATTGACCAATTGGATGCACTCCAAAAGCTTGATTTGAATGGGTGTTCCAACTTGAAAGACCTACCTTCATCTATTGACCAATTGGATGAACTCCAAAAGTTTGATTCGAATGGGTGTTCCAACTTGAAAGACCTACCTTCATCTATTGACCAATTGGATGCACTCCAAAAGCTTGATTTGAATGGGTGTTCCAACTTGAAAAAATTATTTTCATCTATTGGCCAATTGAATGCACTCCAAAAGCTTGATTTGAATGGGTGTTCTAAGTTGAAAGAACTACTTTAATCTATTGGTTAATTGAAAAGCACTCCAAAAACTTGATTTGAAAGTGTGTTCCAAATTGAAAGAAATACCTTCATCTATTGGCTAATTGAATGCAATCCAAAAGCTTAATCTGAATGGGTGTTACAACTTGAAAAAATTACTTTTGTTTATTAGTCAATTGAATGCATTCCAAAAGCTTTGTTGAGACTACAAATGGCATTGTCTAAACATGAATGTCATATGCATGTTCGTATTGTTTACACACAAAAGTTGTGCACACAACTTTTGTCTTTAAATAATGCATGACATTCATGTTTAAATGATACGAACCTATGAAATAACAAATTTTGCATGGATTTGGAACAAACCCATGAAGTTTTATAAATTTGTGATGTTAGGAAGGGGAATGGAACCTTGCCTGATTTTGAAATAACAATTTAATGCAAGATAGTTGATGTTTTTAGGACTTTCAAATGGTTGAGATCTTGCTTCGGAGCCTTGATAGAGCCTTGATAATATCTTGTTCCAAAGCCTTGAAAAGCCTTGATAGAATCCGACCCAATTACGAAAGGAATATTTTTTCCTAATGCCTAAGCTCTAGCTACCTTTAGTGGTAGTGTTCCAAAATTGTCACCATCCTTGCATAACATGACACACCCAACCTAAAAGCAAACCATACAAAATTTCACCCACCCACGTGAGGAAAATCTTGCACAATTACCAACATTCAACATACTTGTGCAATTGATGTTGTTGTTGATTCAAATCATGTATCCACTAACAAACATAGAAAAATATTTTTCATTACATCCTCCACACTCAGTCAAGGTTCAAGGTCCTAAAACAATTCTACATTTAGGTGATATTTGTAAATCAATACAATTTAGATCAAATTGCAAATTCCTCTGGAATGTGAAAAGGCCCAACCAAGTTCATTATGAAATGACCCTATTTGTCATATTCAATTCAAAATTAATTAAAATTAGTAAACACCATCAACAAGCCCATGAAACAACCAAACAACATTGTTATGATATCAAAAAGGGGAATATGCTAACTTAACAACTTTGGAATGCTTGAGGTTTTATAAAAAGGATTTTGACATATTAGAATAAGAACAATGCTTACCAATTTTGCAAAAGCCATCGAAAGTTCAATGTGTCCATTCTGCACTTGTAGACCACTCACATTTTCAATGCACAAAAAGATGTGGCTTGGGGAATGAAACTCCTCACCAAATAGCCTAGCTGTTTATTTTCTATCAACCTCATTTTTTAAGTTCATAACCTCTTGCCAAAGCTTTGTAAGCCAACGAGATGTGAAACTTCTCTCCACATCAAGAACACTAGTTTTCAAGCTCTTATGATGAAGTGAAAATCCCATTGAGCATGAGCCTTGGCACATCTACTTCTTCTCTTTTCCCATGTGCTACAAAATTGGATACTTCTTTGTTAAGTTCATAGCGCTTAATACCTATCAAAGCATAACACCCTTTGACTAGTTGAAATGCTTGTCCATAGTTTTGTTTCATGAACATATGCAATTTTTTCAAATATCTTGTTTAAGTTAATGTTACCCAAGGAGGTCATAATTTCCAACTTCCAAATACTTGTTCTTGTTTTCCTTGCTTACCACAATTGGTTGGAATCGGTGATTAAAATCCTCAAAGTATTGCTTGGTTAGAGTTTCTTTCAAACATTGACATAGTAAAAGATCGGTTGATTAGGGTTTAAGGTTCTCATGGATGGATACTGATCTTGCATTATTGTTTTGTGCTTTCTAAGCTTGTTTATATATTTTTAAGTTTGACACATTTAGTGTGAAAACCTTAGTGTCTTTTAAGTGGGTACATAATTAGGTTAGTGTTGTCAGGAACTCCTCACTAAATAATCCAAATAGAATTACAAGAACCCTAGTTAAAGAATTACTCTTGAAATTCTATAAGAAACCAAGCTACCAACTATTTTTGCAAGAAGCTTGAAAAGTGGAAATGATGGGAGTTTGTTAGAATTTAAAATAAAAATAAAAATTGTGGGTGGGTAATGGATACCTTTCCAATGATGAGGAAATTAAAGGTATAAGCAACTTGATGAACCACAAAGATGTAAAACTCCCCTCTTGCTTTAATCCTTAAAGTTTTCAAAGAAATAGGAGAGAAAGAAGTTGTTGGGAAGAAAAGGTCAATTTCGGCCTCCTTGGAATCTAAATCTAGAATTGCAATGCATTTGCTTTTCCTCAAGGTTTTGAAAGTTGCACTCAAAGCTTGCTCCTCCATACTTTTTGTTTAAATTTTAGCACTCAAATCAAACCTTGGGTCCTCTTTATTGGAGATCCAAGGAAAAGAGACATTTTTTTAGAGATAGGTTTTGAAGGTTATTCTAGTCATGTATGTTGATGACTTATTTGTCATAGGGAATGACGAACAAGGAGTAGCCCAACACAAGTCTCAATTGATGGTAAAATTTCGTATGACTGATTTGGGCCCTGTGCAAAAGTATTTTGGTGTCAAATTAAAGTGCACCACGCATGGTATCTCCTACTTCAATAGACATCCTATGCTTACAATCTCCTTAATGAATTCCACATGGTTGATTCCACACAAACTCGAATTCCCATGCATGAGAGTACTTGTCTTCGACATGATATCGACATCGAACCAATCAACGTTGTTCTTTATCGGCATATGGTAGGTAAACTTCATTATTTGACCAAGATCTAGCATGACCTTCAATACATCGTCAACATTATTAATTGACACATGCATGCACCTCAAACTAAGCATCTTCATGTCATTTGACAAATTTTTCACTACATTAAAAAATACTTATCACTTGGCCTCTTCTTTGACAAGGGGGAGGATATCCAACTTTGATGATTTTCTAATGCAAATTACGCATTTTATTTAGATGATTGAACCTCCACAACAACTTACATTTTCCTCCTTAGATCTACACCCATTTCATGGTGTTGTTGGAAACAAAATTTAGTTTCATGGTTGTCATGTGACTTTAAGTATTCATTGTTAACAAACTACTGTTGTGAACCATATGGATTCATCGACTATTGCATGAACTATGACTAGACATGACTACCTTCACAACAATCATGTGTCACAATGAAAGCGCCATTAAACTCTTTAAAACCCCGGTTTTTCATGATTAAACAAAGTACTTTGAAGTAGATTGACATTTTGTAGAAGAGAAAGTAGAAAAATAAATAGTTTAGGTTGACTTTATCATTACAACAAAGCAACTTATTGATATGCTCACGAAGGCCTTAAGTCAAATTAAATTTGAAACATGTAGAAGTAGACTCAATCTTTAAAATGTTAAGTCTAAAAGTTAGATAATGATCTAGTGAATCTCTACTTAAATAGTTTCCTAAAAATTTGATTGAGATCAACAAAATTAAAGTGTGTGTAGGTGTGATTACATTACGAATGGAATGATTTCTTCTAGTAAAGTGTGAAGGAAGATGTTGTTGACAACATAGGAATGATGAAGATGTTGTTAGCTGATGAAGAAGATGTTTAGATCTTACTAAAGAAGACACTTCTGACAAAAAAACGTTGTTGACATCTTTCTAGGAGATAATGTAAAAGAAGTAGATTTATGTTGTTTTATTGTTTAATCTCCTTCATCCACCATATCTTACCAATCAAAAGTGTTTATGTATGTTGAACATACGAAAGGGAATTGGAATCAATATATTTTTAGCCTAATATCATTCATCCTTTCAATAGATTATGTTAAAACTTTTAATATCCATATTATATTTAGAACAAGTCTAGGGTATTTGAGAGGCTTTTTGTTTTTGTTTTGTGAACTAATTTGTTCCCATACAAAGACTTCCATCTATACTTAACATTAATTTTTCATTCAAAATCTAGTGAAATCACTTGACATAGAAAGACAACTTTTATTGTAGCTAAAATCATCCCTTAGAGCAGCTCCACAAGTGCTCTAAGTATATGACAATGGAACACAATATTTCCCAAAACCAAGATTAATTTTTTTTCATTTTTTCCCAACCCCACACTAAAACTAACATTACAAATGATGGATAACCAATAATAACTATTAGCAACCCACTTGGACCAACCACATGTCTAACAATCTACCCAACAATCAATAACATGCATTATCCTTTCTTAAACCTTTTGTTTACTTTCATATTCTCAAGGAAAATGTCCAGGCCAAAGCCATTGTCTAAACCAAAAATTACTATCCAAGGCCATATACCCAACACTTGTGGAGTTGCTATTAGGCCCACTTTACACGAAGAGTTGAGGCCAATGTTCAACTAAAATCACACATTCCTATTGGTGCAAAAGTTAAAATCAGTCCCAAGGGTTAAATTACACTAAGAGTTAAGGCTGAAGTAGAAAAAATCTTTTCAATTTGCCCCAAGTTACTAATAAATGCTAAATTTTATGGCCTTGTATTGGCCTCAAGGTTGAAGACAAGGATACCATCAAATTTGGGAAGCCAATTTACAAACCTTGTGGCCAATGTTGTAACATTTATTAGTAATTTAGGGTCAAACAAAAAGCCAAAATGCTCAAAGTTGACCCTAAGTTTTTTTAGCTTTGACTCTTAGTCTAAAGTGAGTTTTAGATTAAATCAAGGTTTCTAAGTTCAAATTTAAGATTTCTTTGATGTGTCTTGGAGATATTATCAAGGTTAGGGTTCATTCAAGAAGGTGAATGTATTAATGTGGGTGCAAGTTTAGCTTGGCCATTAATTACAGGTTTCCCCAATTCCTTCATAAACAACAAAGTTGGTTGTGGGCACCATAACACAAAGCAAGTCATAAAACCAAAAATGAGCAAAAAGTAATTGGTTTTAACTAAGGTAAGGCCTGAAATCTCGAATCCAACATGTTTGCGCTTTGCACCAAATGTCAACCATGTTGATTATGGTTCTCCACATAAGGAGTCAAAAGGGTTTTGCACTTAAAACACCATTAGGCCCACTTTAAACGAAAAATATTAAACAAGCCAAAGGAAATGAATGTAGTTAGTACAAAAGTACTCCTATGATTTGTTTTTCCAATTTGCCCATTTGCCCCATCCATATTTTTTCAAGTGACACCCATGCATTTTTGCATTTGTAACCTCGTATAATACAACATGTTTTGCACTTGTAACTTCACATAACATGTTAAGTAATATGTTATACCCCTAATGTGTTCATAATGTGCATAACATGGATTCAAAACATGCCTTGGCATGACAAGGTGAAAATAAATCGGGCAAATGGGTAGATTAGAAGAACAAAATTGCAATAATATTTTTGTACTAGCTACATTCATTTCCTTTGGCCTATTTAATGTTTTCCATTTTAGACAAAGGTCCAAGGTCCAATTTCCTAGAAACCAATTTGGACCCATGTGAAGCAAATTAAATCTTTGAGTTGGAATGTTCCTTGGTCCCCAGCTTAATTCTTGGTTTTCCAAATCAGGAGCTCCCCTTTTAACATTGTCTTTTGGTCTAAACCAATTGATTTTCCCTCCAAAATAAGTGCCATATAAACCTCAATTTGCCACTTTTTGGTCTTGGACCAATTCAAAGCTTTCCGCCAATAAGATTGCTTGAATTCATTGGTCCCTGTACCTTGGACCTTAATCTAAACTTGCCCTTAGTTTCATGACATTTATTTTCATAATTCCTCTATTTGCTTTCAGGTCAAAACTGTACCCTGCATACACTTGCAAATTTTCATCATAAAAAATCACTATTTTCCTCACAGGGTAGTGCACTAGTTTTAAGAGCATGCATTTAACCAACCCATCTTGAAACATGAACCAGCTAGATGAAAGACATGGTAGATTCTAAAGCTTAGTGATATGGTAAGAAAAATGTTAAATAGGCCAAGGGTCTTGAATACTATTATTATGAAAGGACTACCCCATGGTCACCATGACATCATCCTTCCTCTCACCCTCATAACTTTTAGGTCCTTTGTTTCCCTTCTCGCATAGCAAGCCATACGATAAACATTTTCCATATGGTAGACTCCAACATTACCAACATTAAAAGATAGTTCCAAAATTCAATGTTTATGAACCACAAATATTTTACTCCATAAGAAACATGATGAGCAAAGGTCACTATGTGCCCCAAGGATTGCCACATGTCTAGATCCCCTAAGGACAATTGGCTTATCTTTTGTAGGTAGGATATCTTCAATAGTTGATGTGGCAGCAAAACTCTTTCGCACCATTTGAGCGTTAATTTTAGCACATGCCCAACAACTTTTCACCCAAACTTAAGAATTTTCATAACCAAGTTAGGAATGCACAAAGCGGCTTTGTGTAACACCAACTTGCCCATGTGATAGAACCCTCATTGAACCATGTTGAACATTAAAGAAGGAGAAAATGCTGAATGTGTCACATGTAAGGTGTTTTTTCCTTGGACAATCCACAAGTATGGCAAATGTCTTGGTGACCTAAACTTCTTATGGAAAATCAACACTACAACTTATTGGAACAACGCTAAGCTTGAATGATCCCCAGACCCCCCACATTGAGAGCACCAATCAATGGAACTCCACCTTCCTTGAAGGCTAGTGTCAGCAACCCCATTCACTTTGAAAATCCATCCTCCAATTTGTGTGATTACACCCAAGTGGCCAACATATTCCCAATTCCAATCTTAAAAGGAAGAATAACCATAATGGATAAACTAAAAGTGAAGGTGAAAAACTTATATCTTCAAACACATGCATGCATGTTAGCCATAAGTTTACTTGCTTGTGTCATAGACCAACATGGCAAGAACAATAACACAACAATCGTACGAGTAAAGAAAGGAGAAACCCCATCCATCAGTGAGATGATCTCAATCACCCATCCACCAGCCAATCATTGATCATGACATTTGATCAACGATTAAAGTCCCTTGAGGCTCTAAATTGATGTCCAACAAAAAAAATCATTTTTTCACCCATAATACTTGGATCCATGCCTGGCCCCAAACCCTTTAAAAAACACAATTTTTTCAACTTCCAAATGAGTTTTTTATTGCTAGAGTTTCCAGAGTTGTATATAACTTGGTGGTGCTAAAACACCCACAAATGCATGATTGTTTCAGGACCTCCTGCCACTTGTATTGAAACTATTTCATTTTTGGAAAAAAAAAAAATGTTTACATCCCTTGTTATCTATGTTCAACCTTTTTTTTTTCAAGAAGTAACATGAACATACAACGTGAGGAACATTCCAATTATCAATACATGTGTAATAGGAGATACACAATAAAAAGGAAAAACAATAATAACTTCACAATTTGTGCAAAAATGCTAACCTTCATAAGACTTTTAGCAAAATGCAGTAATAATCAAAAAATCAAACCACAAAAATTGAAAACCTTTCGCAACTATAAGTTGTCTCATTCACAAATGCATAAACACCCTAATTTTATTAACTAAAAGATACATGGTAAAAGATACATGATAAAAGAGCCAAATATGGGGGCCAAGGTGACCCACTGTTAAGTTGGAGTTGATAATTGATCTTGCTTACCAAATGAGAGTATAAGCAGGCGATACAGGAGATCACAAATATAAAAAGCCACAGAAAAAGAAATAGAATAAACAGAGAGGGAGAGAAGGACCTTGCACTTGCAAAAAGGAAGTTCATAACCAGGGGCAACCCATCACCATGGACTAGAATGGGGGGAAGACTACACAATAGAGTATTAGGTCAAATCCTTAGATGAGATAGTTGCTAAATTTCGGAAGGAATAGCGAGACGACTAGCAAGTCGTTGAAGCCCTTTCGAGTTGGGTGGAGACATTAAAGAGCCTTATTTAACCAATTGTTTCTATTTCTCCTCTCGCTTCATTTTAAGTTCTTGCTCAAGCTCCTCTTTCCACAACCTTTGACGCTCACTAGAACTCGGATTAGGGCTTAGTAGGGGTTGTTGTGTATCATTATAAAACCCATTGCAACCCTAGCCTTGGGCTCGTGACCAAGGTAAGGGCTTGTAAGGTTGTGGGCCAAGAAAGAAGCTTAGGGGTGAAGGAAAGTGTGAGGGAATGAACCCTCACACTCCCAAGGGAGCTTCCATTTTGGTAGTTGGAGTCCCAATGGACTCCTAAATTTTCAAAGAGCAATTGCAAGGTTCAAAACCCAATGGATTAAGGATTTCTTTAAACCATTGGAAAGCCCTTGGAATGTAGATGTTTAAAATGGGCTTGCATAACCCATTTGGACATCTGAAACACAAGTTAGGGCCAAAAGAAGGGTCGAGAGTCAAATTGCCAATTTGATTCCTAACCACTAAAAGTCGGGAATCGCCCTGATTTCCTTGCATGCAGGTGGCGTGTGACATACAATTGAAAAGCTCTTGATGAGGGCTAAAACTTTGCTATAGGCTTCATTTCAATTGGAGGTTTACATGCAAAGTTATGGGCCCCCAAAGTCGTAGGAATCCTAGTTGTGGGAATTTCAAACTCCCACTTAGGAGTCCCGAAACAAAATGACATTTGGGTGTTGGTCTCGTGGGCAGGCAGAGAATATACTATAAGGGGGAAGGTGGTGGCTTCCCCCAAGTTTGGACCGTGGTGAATTTTGTGAGTCCAAGTTTGCCCACGGCTTGTCCTAACACTAAAAATGTTCTAACTATGCACTAACCAACTTGTTGTTTGGTTTCATGTAGGTCCGTGTGAGTGATTAAATGCTTATCATTCTTCTTAGTCCCATTTTGGAGTTTTAGCACACCCCTCTACCCCAAAGTGCTATGAGCCAGGGAGCGTGTCCCCAACTGCTTGCTCTTTCATTGTTTTCACTTCAGACTCACATATTAGTCTATCAAGGAGCTTGGGAGCGTGTCAAGACCTTTGCATTCATTCAACCTTGTTGACGAAATTTCCAAAAGAGGGGAATAATTGACACTGGGAGAAGGGGCTCCAGTTCCACTAGGGCTCCCAGAACTCACACTTGTTTCACTTTCTTAGTTGCTTTTGATTCCAATTAACCTTCCACAAAGACTACTCGATGATTTGCTGGGGTTGTGCATTTGTTGTTTTGCAATAACAAGGTTCAAAGGTGCAATAAAGCTCTTTACATGCCTAGTTGATGTAGGAATTTCTGAGCTCCTCATTAAGGTCTCATAAAGTTCCTCCTAGAGTGGTGTCTAGAACCTTTTGAGCTCCGAAGCCTTCTCATCAATAAGCCACGAATCTTGGATTCTATCATTTCATTTTCCTCTTGCTGCTATAGAGACCATCCCCTCTCCCCAAGACTATGCTCACATTATGGGGTCCCCGTGCTTGCAAGATCTCCATTAGCAACAGGTCCTCCTACAGAGAATCCTCCATTCACTGTCAAATTAAGCCTCCAGTTGTTGCCATCCACAAATGATGGTTCTGACACCGGGTTATAGCTTTCATTACAAGTATCATGTTGGATAGAATCGAACCTTACAGAGTCCAACCTCACAGAACAATTAAGGTCGACCTGGGTCGTCCAAGGGTGGGGAATTCAGACAAGTTGGCTTCCAGCTGTCCTGGCCAATCTGTCTCCGTGTACCTTTCACAGATCGCAATTCCGTGTTTCCCGTATTTGCCCGCTGTTGCTGCAAATGACCGTTAGCTGCTGCTTGTTGTTGTATGTCCTCAGATCCATCTAATCCTCCTTGAATCTCACAGGCGAGAACAAAGGGATGCTTCAGAAGTACAGTTGCACTAGGCCTCAGTGTGGGCTCCCTCTGGAAACACTTGAGGAGAAAATCCTTGCCTTGATGAGAAAGATGCTCAGGGATGCTAGGGTGCGACTTTGTAGTTCCAATGAGGAACAATGCAACTACCTCTTGGAACTGCTGGCTCCATGGACGTCTACTAGTCACCATTTCAATCACAATGCAGCCAACACTCTGACATATGAGCTTGCCAGTTTATGACCCATCTGACGAATGACCTCAGGAGCCATCCAGTAAGGGGTGCCTTTCATGGACTTGGCTTCAGAAATGGTTGCAAGTTTAACCACCTTTTTGGATGCACCAAAGTCTGCAAGCTCGATACATCCCCTGTTATCAACCAGGATGTTTGCCCCTTTGATGTCACGATGCCAATTTGCAACCCTTGTGGCCAATGTTGTAGCATTTATTAGAAACTTGCGGCCAGATAAAAAGCCAAAAATGCTCAAAGTTGGCCCCAAGTTTTTTCAGCCCTGACTCCTAGTGTAAAGCGGGCCTGAGACTAAATCAGGGTGTCTGAGTTCAAATTTAACGTTTCTTTGATGCATCTTGGAGTTATTATTGGGGAAAGGAAGGGCTCACTCAAGAAGGTGAATGTATTAATGTAGGTGCAGGTTCAGCCTGGCCATTAATTACAGGTTTCCCCAATTCTTTCACAAACAACAGACTTGGTTGTGGGCACCATAACATGAAACAAGTCAGAAAACCAAAAATGAGCAAAAAGTTACTGGCTTTCACTAGGCTAAGGCCTTGGATCTTGGATCCAACATGTTTGCAATTTGCACCAGATGTCAATCGTGTTGATTGTGATTCTCCACATAAGGAGTCAAAAGAGTCTTGTAGTAAAACACCATTAGGCCCACTTTAGACGAGGGTCCTGGGTCCAATTTGGAGTCATGTCAAGCAAATTGAATCCTTGAGTTGGAGTGTACCTGGGTCCCTAGCCTGATTCTTGGTTCTCCAAATCAGGAGCTCTTCTTTTAGCACTGTGTTTTGGTCTGAACCAATTGATTTCCCCTCTAAAACAGGTGCCATATTTAGCTTCAATTTGCCACTTTTTGGTCTTGGACCCTCCTCTAAAGGCATTGGGACTAATTTAAAGCTTTCGACCAATAAGATTGCTTGAATTCATTGATCCCTGGACCTTGGACCCTCATCTAAAGTGGCCCTTAGTTTCACAACATGTTTTTCCATATTTTATTTAGGGTGCACACATATATACCTCTGTACCAGTGTTTTTTTTTTTCCCTTTCCTTCTTTTTTCAATTTTGTGGTTTGTAAACTTTGTTGATTTTTTCCATTTCATGTGCATTTTTTTCTTGAATTCACACTATTAAAACGAATTTTCCCAATTTCTTCAAAATTTCTTTGTAGCCACAGTGCGAAAATTCACCAAGAAAAAAAATCACTCCTCTGTACAGATTTTCTTTTGTTTTTCGACTCTAGATTTATTTGCTATGACCGTCCATGTAATTTTTCCTTCTCCACCCAGGCTGCTCCAATCATAGCCACTGGCCCAGGCGAACCAGCACCCACACTGGTACACTCACCTTCTTGAGTGAGGCTTCTTAGAGCCTGTCTTTGTCGATTTAGAGACGCTGATTTTGTCTAAGATCATCTCCACCCCCAAAAACTG
>Ga0209208_10002081_pt1 | contig 28558 bp, 20 predicted proteins | sample S1TSphfallax_3_FD_187694 | JGI IMG/M metagenome (GOLD analysis project Ga0209208, IMG submission 187694) | Host-associated microbial communities from peat moss isolated from Minnesota, USA - S1T2_Fd - Sphagnum fallax MG (SPAdes) (version 2) | ecosystem: Host-associated > Plants > Peat moss >...
CCCCCCTCTCTCCCCCCCTGCTGGCCCACACAGTTCTACCATAGAAACTGTGACAGGGTTGTGCAAAACAGACAACCTTGTAATAGACAGACACCACCACTGTAGCTTTAATATATAAGATAACCTAGGTTATTTAGCCATAGGTCTAACTTATGTGGCTTAGGCTACCAAGAGTAACCTAGGGTTATACCTAGGTGCACATTCATACTAACATGTACCATTAGTAGTCATAACCATTGTTTAATTTTTTGAATTTTAGATTGGAGAAAAAATTATAAATTATGAATAGATTATTTTTTTTAATAAAATTTTATTTTGAATAAATTATTTAAATATAAAAAAAATTGGAATCAATTTAAAATATGTAACTTACATTTTTAAATACTTATAATCACTGTTTAAAAATAGTTTTGACACTACAAGTACAATTTGAAAATATTTTTTAGGACATATTTTGGAGTATTTTTTAATATACATCTTAACATAATAGTATAAGAAAAATTTTAAATTAATTTTTTTGAAAGACATTAAATGTTTTTAGAAAACAATCTTTGAAAAACAACAAAAAAACGATGGTCTAAAGGGGCATGTGGTTTTTTATAGCATGGTTGAACCCACCTACCTAACTTAGATGGCACACCTAAGCTAAGCAATGCTAGGTTAAGTAGGTCTTTAAATCTTTTTGGTTTTTCCCAAATGACATTTGGATTTTTAATGTTTATAGTGCACCAAGCCAACCTAATTATATAATTCACAAACTTGAGACTTAGGAACATGGTAACTTGAAATTGAGCAACCTGGTAATAAATAAGATTGTTACAAATATAGTTGCAAATTTGGACTTTATAGTCACACTAATTGCAAACATTGAGATGGAATAGACAAGATTTTTTAAGTGAATGTTAAACAATTAAAATGTGATATTATGACCTTGCACACTAACAATGATTTCATGATTTGTTTGCCTTAGGTTTGTAAATGGGCACACTTTTGGTTTATAAGGCCACATGAGTTTTCCAAAAACTTACATCTATTACATAAACGTTATAACTACCTAGGTGGTATACTAGGTGGTTTTCAAGGATCCTTGTGCATAATAGGTGGGTTTGAAATATTTGATTTTTCAATATATTGATACCCTATGTGGTGAAGAAATTAAAAAAAATCCTTACTACAGGTTTTAGAATTTCTGTTTTGGCCAACACTTGTTAATATTTTCCTTTACCTACACAAATGTTTTTGGATATGTGTAGTACATCAATATACATTTTGTACATTTACTGGAATTAGATTTTCTTTTTCTTTTTTTCATAAACCCTACATATCACATTCAAAGAAATATTTTCATGCCAATTTTTTTCTTTTAAAAAAAGGTGGTGTAATTGAAAGGGGGGTCATCCATAAGAGGATTTAGCCAAATGTGGCTATAAAAAAATATGAAGATAAAAACAAAGAATCTTTCTATATTTTGGGCTACATATTGGAAATTCTATATATTTTTCAATTTTAAAGATTAAAAAAATTGAAAATTGGCAACTCAAAAACCCTAAAAACATTTATTTTTACCATTTTGATTTGTTTTTTTTGACAAATGGTGAAAATTCCATAGAAGAAAACACAATTTCATACAACACAAGAAACCATCTCCCATTTTATGTGTGGAGAAAGGCCCATTTAACACCAAGATCAACCAATAGAAGTAGTAAATTGACTTGCAAACAACCCGACAAAGTCCAATTGCAAAATACCAATGACAAAGAAATGATGAAAACATTGAGTTGATTTTGTGAAAATTAAATTTCATTCAAATGAAAATATTGAACTTGTGTTTCATTAAATTCAAATTCAGATTCAATTGATTCAATTTTAATTAAATTTAGATCTAATTCAATTCAAATTCTTTAATTGAATTGAAGAGAGACATGCTACAAATTGGAGCAAAATGTATTGAAAATATGTTCATCACTTCCATCATCCATGAACATGGAGTTGCAAAAAAAAGGCCTTGACAAAACAGATCCAAAGAAACACTTTGCATAACCCTTTGTATGATTCTCAATATTTCATATAGAATTGTTAAGGTAGAAGACCATGCTAAGGATGCTCCTTGTCTTAGAGCTTCAAGTTTCTCATCACTGGAATTAGTTTGAGGGAAAAAATTGTTGTCTTTTCTTTGATCTTTTATCATGTTATCACGATAACTATGTAGTCCTTTCCATGTGGTCATTTATAAGTTATATGAACAATCATCAATGGATGCTTACATGATATTGATAAATCTAATTACTTTTCATTGATTACATGCTGTTGTTTTTGAACTATTATATATATTATGATGAAAACTTTTACAATACTTGCCAAGTTTTGTATGTGACTTGATTTCACCAAATTTGGTCACAAATAGATAGTTCCATCTTAATGGATAACTATGAATTTGGCATTACCTAGTTATAACTTATAAATGACTGAAAATTTAATCCCTACATGTTCAGGGTTGTATTTTTATCATTGTTATTATTATTATTATTATTATTATTATTTTAATTGGGCAATTTTGTGATCTAGTGAAATTAGTGATCATCTACAAGAAGATTTAGCCAAATCTGGCTATAAACCAGTTATGAAAGTAGAATTTGAATAAACCTTTTATATTTTTGTACTAAATTTGGTGATTTCAGTTATTTATTTATTTAGAAATCTGGCTAGTGAAAGCCAAATTTTTCACAAAAATCCTTTGCATGTGTCAAAATCATATTTTTCAGGTCCAGAAAACAGCGAAAATTCGCTCTTCCCAAAAAATTCCTTTCAAAAATTCATAGTAGTTGTCATTTTGGTGTGAAATTCTGAAAGTTTGAGAAGGTTTTGAAGTAAATACCTGATAAATGAACCAAGCTAAAATATGTAAAATCAGTTTTCTTGAGGAACATTGAGGGATATTAGTGACTAGTGGGTAAGGCTACTAGTTGGTGGTTTGGAGTTCAAATCTGAACTGGACCCCCTTCTCTCACTTTTCCTCATCCTCAGTGAGGACAATGAGGTGGCACCTTGGGTTTTGAGGCTTTTGTTGCCAGAGTTTTGAATCAAATTTTTAAAAAATAAAAAAATCAGTTTTCTCCATTTGTATGCACCTACACATGGGACCAGGCCTATAACCATAAGATATTTGCTTGTGCTACAGTTTACAATCAAGCCTTAATCACAAATATCTCACCCTTATGGTGCATTCACACTTGATGTTAAGTCACTGTTAAATGAAAATCTAGGTGGCATCCTAAGTGGCACCTAATGTTGAATGGGCGATAGTTTAACCTTAAGTGAATGTTAACTTAACATGAAATGTTCATGGTAAGTAGATGTAAGTCCTAAATGACTAGCATGGTGTTAGGGGACTCAACACTAGAGTCCCTAACACAAAGTATGAATGCACCTTTATCCCCTCATAAGGATTTACATCTGTGGATGTGTTGTTAACTCACCATAATAAGAACACCAGAACAGTGTTGCTTATTTTTAAAATAATATATGTTTGCAAAAGTGGCAAAAGAAAAAATTGCTGAATATTTTTTTGTTGAAAAAACACATTTTTTCAAGTTTTTCTCAATTTGGTTTTCAGAAAGTAATGAAAATCATCAGATAAAAAAATATTGGGCTGGACTGAACTAACACCCACAGCACATCATGCAGGATGGATGATGTGTGGACAAGAAAACACTATTTCATTGTATTTGTGTGACAGCCATACATCACGAAATTGGAAAGAAAAAAAAAAAAACATTGGAGAAGAATGGATAATTTATGTTTGCTATACATTCTTCACAGTTGATCTGTCTTTTTAAAACTTTTTTTGTAACCTTTTGATTTCCCAAAATTGGTGAATTTTTTCAGGAAAAATAAAAATCTCCAAGTTTCTCTCAATTTTTTTTGTAAAGTAATGAAAATTCACTACTAAAGAAATCATTACATTTGACACAAGAATGGATTATTCCACCAAAACCCTTGGAGCTATTAAAATACGGAAGTAACCCTGTAATTGGATGAAGTCATTTAGCTCTATACAAATGCTCAACCACTTATATATTTTGAGGATGACAACTCCATTCTTACAAGTTCAAATGGGCAATCCTTACAAATAAAGTTTTTTCCATGAAGTTCCCAAAAAATGAACTCTTGTCGTAGTAACACTTGGTGAACACTCTACGATGCTAAATTAATGTGATTTTAAAAAACAATTCAAAAAAAAAAATCATTATGTTGCAAGAAATATGAAAGGTGGATCTTTAATAAATGGAAATTTTTGTTGCTCCAGAAAACAAGCAACTCATTGCATAATGGCTCTACCCAATGTTATATGACTGTGATCAATATTTTATTCCAAAGACCAACTCATTAGGAAGGAAAATAAAGAATCTTTAGGAGTATTTTATTTTTCGAAATTGAATATTCAAAATTAATTAATTGTTTGGGAAGCATGTGCCAAACCTGCCAAGGTACTATAATATATGGAATGTTTAGAATCTAAAATTTTGAAAATTGAAATGTTTAAATTTTGATGTGTGAATACTGAAAGCTGAAAACTAAAATTTGAAATTTATATGTGAAATGTTTGGAATTTGAAATTTTGAGAACTAAAATGTTTGAATTGGGATGTGTGAATACTTAAAGCTAGAAATTGAATTGAAATTTGAAATCTCCATGTGAAGTGTTTGGAATTTGAAAATTGAAATGTTTAAATTTGGATGTGTGAATGTTAAAAGTTGAAAACTAAAACTTGAAATTTGAAATCTCTTTGTGAAATGTTTGGAAAGAATTTGAAAATTTGAAATTTGAAATGTTTGAATATTGAAAATTGAAAACAAATTTTTTTGAATACCAAAAACTAAAAACTAAATTATTCTAAGTTCCCATTTCGAGTTAGGTTTACAACATACACCAAATCACTAGATTTAGGTGGGTCCATGGACACACTTTTGTGAAACAAGAAACCTCAAAAATACACTAGTTTAGGGTAAATCTTTCCAAATAGTGTACCACTAGTAATTAGAAACACCACATAGTAATGAAGTAGGGTACATAGATTGTTCATACATATTTGTGTTGAAGCAAAGATTTAGACAAACATATTTGCATTAGAGGAGATATTACATTATTTACTCATCACTACCATAATGTGCATATGATAACAATCTCTGATGGAATTTTTTTTGTAATCTCATTTTAAACATATATCTAGATTGCAATTACAATACCTTTTTAATCCCCTTTTATGGAGGTCAAAACCTACTCGTAAAAAGATGCACTTGGTTAAAGAACCCAAGACTTGATTACATTTGCCACCATTGTTTGTGCTTGCCAAAATTAATCCACCTTCTCCATGCGGCTACCTTCATCTACATCATCTTTTAGTGTGGGCATATCAACTTCTTTGTCAGCAACAATTGGATCTTCATCAATATTCAAACCCAACTTAATCATGTGGTGAATTCGAATGCCAAAGGTGTTGGGATCATCAAGGCTAAATCTAGATGTCAATATTGTTGCAATATAGAAGTAGAAAATTTTATCACATCATATAGCAAAGGAGAGTAACCAAAAACCATAACAACAACACATTTCTCCACTTGAACTAGTAAATTTGCCTATTGCAGTGGAGCAGGTTCCCAAGGTAAATGGATAAAACAACTAGATGTAGAAGATTTATTAGCCATAATTTTACTTGTATATATTTGTTTCATATAGTAACAAGACAAGATCCTTGACTGTTTTGTTAGACTTGTTTACATCTACGCATTTGTGCAACTCAATCATGATAAAATTCTTTGGATTGATCTCAAGAGTCTTCTTGATGTTCATGTGGTTGCCCATATTAATATCTCTAAATGCTTATGCTTTCATAATCCACTCCATGTTTGCACTCCAACCATATCTACATCACATTAACAAGAATTCTAGGAAAGAGGAGGCTTTAATCAAACAGAGACTAGGGATTGAGACTTATTCGCCTATCACCATGACACAAGGTGTCTCATCCAATTTCAAACCCTCTTAATTTCATTGTAAATACTAATTTTTTGCCATCATATTCCTTCAATTATTGGACTAAACGAACACAAATGAACATAAAATTGTTTCCATATCTAAGATTGTGGCAAAACGCATACACGTGTACCAAACTTCCCAAAAAAATCTTGTAAGATTGTTTCCATATGTAAGATCTTGGAATCTCTCCAAAAAAACCAATCCTCAAACCCCTAAAAGGTTCCCAAAACAATATCCTTCAAGTGTGAATATGCATATTGGTATGAAGTCTAGTCCCTAAAACATAGGATTCAAATCATGAAAGAAAGGAAACATAAAAGACCCAAAACCTCTTGCAACTATCCCTACTTGCATACTCATCAATGGGATCAACTATGAAGAGAATTTCAAGACCTTGCTTCTTTATCTTCTTTAAGAATGGAGAGTTTTCAATTGTCTACTAACTAAATGTTTTTAGGGTTACATCCACCTAAACATGGAAAATTACATCCATGCAAAAAATTTCATTTTATGAACATTTGTCATCTCCACATTGGCCAATGAATGAGCCAAAATTTTATCCTTAAGTCCAAATCTTGCACAGATGTGTAGTCTCTTCCTTATGGGTAGAGCTAATAGATATGTTTAATTTACTAGTTTGTTTTAATGTGGATTTGAATTGTTAAATTTGGATCCACTCAGTTGTGTGAAATTTTGCATAAAATTTGGGTTAGCATGGGAATAGGTGAAGGACGTATTGGAATTTAGTTTATGAGGATAAGAAAAGAGAGAAACTTCCAAATGTTGAGTGAAGGCATATAGCCTAGAATGGGTGATGGTTTTTGGGGGGAAATTTTTTTTTGGAGAAATCAACTAAGACTATAGGAAGAAAGGACCAATGTTGGGTGGGTATTTGATTTTCTGCTATTAGTCAAGTCTGGGCATGAAAGGATGTTAAAAGAAAAATAATCATTTAGATCTTGATGTTTGTATTTAATTTTTTTAAGAACCTCCTAGGTCTAGGTTTTAAATTAACCCAATTATGGTTGGGTATGAGTTGGGGGCAGGGGTTTAAAAATTCTATTTACTTGCGTATATGGCCTGTTCTATAACAAAAACTCAAACAAGCATAAATATGTTACAAGTTTGGTCTTTGACAAATACATAAGCTAGTAGAAGCCATGTCTTTAATAAATACATAAGTTGGTAAATCTAGGTGTTTGACAAATAAATAACACATGCTGGGTATTTGCATCTTTATTCAAAGAACACATTTTTGAAGAAAAATAACATCAAGGGTAATGGATGATTTTTGATTTTTTACAACTATAAAAATATTATTTTCAAATAAACTCCCCAAAATGGTGAATCAAAATGAAAAAATTCTATATGTTTCATATTCAAAATTTGAAGAAACTCTTATTTTATTCCATCTTCCATGTGGCATGGCTCTCAAATCACATCCCTAAAAACTACATTTTATCATTAAAATGGAGATTGTTTAAAAACATAAACATAGATATACAAGAATCAAACATGGACACTAGACACATAAGCATTAGACATAGACACAATAGACTATAGATTCATGAAAGGCAAAAAAAAATGAACCAATAGATTGTAGACATTGACTGGACATAATAGACATAAACACAAAACACAATAGATACACACATAAAAATTAGTCATGGACACAAGACATAGAAACATTAGATTCAAACAAAACAGACTACACACTTCCACCAAAGAAAAAAAGTAGATTCATGAACCAACAAATTGAAAACATTGATTTGATACAATAGATGTAGACATATAAAAATTAGACATGGACACAAGACACAAAAACATTAGACATAAAACAAACTACATATAGGTTGATAACTACTAGAAACAAAAAAATTGATTGATGAAAGATAGAACAAACATGAACTAATAGAAGGCATTGAAAACACAAATTATAAGAAACACATAAACAACAAGCACCCAAATAAGTCACCCAAAAAACTTCAACCCTCTCATAATGCAGATTTCAAAATCATGGATGAGGTTGCTTAAAATCCTAAACCTTGATAAATGATTCATTCCATCATCTTCAATTAGCTACCAATACCCATGGACAAAGCCCATTTACTCACCAACTATTTGCACAAAGGAAAAAACAAAGATCATTTAGGTCTAATAAAATTTCATGATATTAACATCATCTTGGAATTTTATTTCCAATTTTGTTGTCAAGTTTGATTTCACCTTGCATGTAGATGCAAGATCAATGGTTTTCACACAACCAATTTGTGTATCAAAGGCCAATTTTTGTTGACAAAAATAAGCTTGTCCAAATTTTTTGTTTATAAACAACATTTACAAAGTGCCATCAAAATCCTAGCAATAAAAAAGATCCATTTTCTTTCATTTTGGTAAGCTAGCATGCCAAGAATATGTCATGTTAGCTAGAAGAGCAATAGTTGAAAACATGTGTTTTTCTTTCTACCACCAAGATAACACACACTTGGAACTTTTTGCATTAATAAGAAACTTCCAAAATTGAGCAAGGTCCCTTGATATGATGTCCATGTATGTGTTTGTTGTTGTTGATGTGATGTGAAGTGAAATAAACCTTCAAAATCCACTTGTGAATGAAGATCAAAAGCCTTTTCAACCCTGTTAAGCATAATAACTTGTTTGTTTCCATTACTATAAACAACAACAATTTTTCATCATATTCAACAACCAAAGTAAGGGAATTTTCATGACCCAAAAAATAACCAATTGCATTTTTTAAAACCTCGGATCAAACATTAGAACTAACATATTATGACCTTTTTTCTTGTTAAATACATGCAAAAAAGAAACAAAGGGTAGAAGAGCTTTTAAAATTTGTTGCTTCATTAGGATCATGAGCTCTTTCAACTCATAATCAAAGACATCCTTTTCAACAAGATTGTCAAAGACAATTTGGAAGGTCAACTTTTCATGAATGTCCTAGCAAATGGACATGATAAATTGCAAGGTATTACAAACAATCAATGTCCATGGCTTTAATTCAAAACACAACTTGGAAAAAATAAAGGAAAAAATTAAAATGATTACTTCACAAACAACCCATGTTCTTGGAGAAAACATTTGATTTTTGAATGCCATACATTGGCTATTATCACATAATGCAACAGAATGTTGAAAATTCAAGGCATCTTGAAATAACAATACACAACTTGCAAATTTGCAATGAACAAGAAAAAAATTGAAATACCATTCAACCACACAAAATTACATTTCTATTTTAAATTTATATAAAAAAGAAAAGAAAAGATAAACCCTTACCTTGTTTTCATGGGTATATTTAATTTTCTAGGCTTTAATCCATAATCGATGCAAGCCTTATCCCATGCTTGCCTACATTTGCCCAATTTTTTGGGCCATGTATACATTTCTAGATTACATCTTGAGCATCTCTTATAGCATAGCTTAAATTGGTACACATTTTGTCATCCATAATACTAACACACCTTTGAAAGCGCATGCCCAAAACATGAGCGAATAAATGGCTTAAACAAACCCAAGTTATTACATGATACAATAAAATTCAAGACACTTGCACAAGTTTACAAGTTGGACTCTTCATCCTTTACATAGGCAACTATTTCTTTAATTAAAACAAACTTGTCTAATAACTTTTACAATTTAGAAGCCATAGTTGTGCCACTTGTGTTAGTCACCTAAAATTGGCCAATAATGACATGCTTCACCTCCCAATTACTAGAAATAAGTTGACAACCACACATAAAAAATATCATGCATTCCTTTTAACATCGATAAACTAAATTTGTAGGTGGTAGATAAACAACCAGCCAATGTAAGCTACACATACAAATTCATTTTCTACCAAGCTAGGTAAAACATTTTCAAAAAAATCCTTCTTTGATGGGAAGACAATTCATGGATAGAGCTTATATGATAACCTTTGGAGCCGAACAAATTTTACAATCCTCATAGGTAAAAGCCTTTTAACCACCAACAACATGAGATTATCGAAGAAACCCACTTGTGTTGGGTCATCTTTTCTAAACTTAAAGTAAAAAGAAACCCATATTGAAGATGAAAAGACATGTGCCCTTTTGATCATTAGGAGCTTTTGATGGGGCAACACAACTGGGATCCTCTATCAACTTTTTCATGAGGGTATTACAATGGTCAACCTCAACATGTTTTTTCATAGTTGTAATTCCATTAGTCTTATGGTATGTAATCAATCTTTTTTTACACTTGGTGTGCATGACTAGAATTTTAAGGTTCAATAGACTCATTATGGTAGATGATACACCTCATGATTTGATTTTGCTCCAAATCTATAGGTTGATTATTATTCACTTAAAAAAATGCCCATGTGACTGAAGTACAATAATGTGACTTCCACAAAAGCCTTTGTTTTTGCAACTTCTCCAAGTGCATTTTAGTGACATGCATCATTATGCACAACTTCAATTTCAATAATTAATGGATTTTTTAAGTTGCCATTACTGATATTATTATTGTCATGTCCTACAAAAGTTGGGAATTTTTCATTAGAATGGATAGCATGAACTCTCATTATATTCATGATAGGACATCAAAACAAATCCATTAAAATATTGTTCAATAAGAAACTAACACAAAATTTAAAAATAAAATAAAATTATGAATCATTCACAAATTTTCTTAAACCTTGCAACAACAAAACTTGTGACAACAAAACATTTGAAACTTTTAATCTTTTGGAAAAGACAAGTCGAAAGTTTAAGGTTCAAAGTTTAAAGTTTAAAGCTCAATGAAATGAATAAACTTGACTGTTTGTTGCATCTTAAAGATCTCATTGAACAGTACCATATAACCTCTACCCTCTTGCTTGTGAGTAGGAGAAGAGACTAATAGAAAACAAATGAAGAGACAACTAAAAGCAAAAAATGGGAAAATCGATTCAAGCACTTCCTCACCTTTGTTGTTTTACAAGTGTGCCTTCAAACAAAACTCCCTTAGCCTTGTCCTCCCCCACCTTTGAAAACATAAATAAAATTACTAGCGCAAAGGAGGCTACAACTATTTCATATTTTTGCTATTTCACACATCTTCAAACCAAACAATTAATCTACATTTTGACTCAAACTGCAAACAAAAAAGACAAAAAAATGTTGAAGGTGGAAGTTCAAGAATCAGATAGCTTCTTGTAATTCACTTGGCTTTGGATTCACCATGCTTGATTGATTCGTCCTAAAGCTCCAATGGCCAATAGGTTGCATTTATAGTTTTCATGGCACATTGACATAATGTTCAAAGTGAACATTGCAAAGGCAAAAGGAGAGTGCAAAAAGTGAAAGAGACATGAGACATGCAAAGTGCAAATTCTGGAAACTATGAAACCCTAACCCTAACCATACTAGGGAGGTATAAGATTGATACTAAAATAGTATAAGCTGGGTTTTTGGTAGATACCCTTTCCAATTATCTCCCCTGGGTTGGGTCCGGTTATAGATATTTGAATTTTAAAAGGTCCAGTTATGAGGTGAGGGCAGGTATCAAGTTTCTGAAATTCCTGGGTAGGAGGTGGGGCCGGGTTTTAAAAAAGAGGAAATGTGGTGGTTGTATATATATATATACATATATATATGGGGTGCGATACCTGGAAGTAAAACAGATACCTGCCTAAACACTAGAGAGGAACCTGTGAATAGTTATTTTTTGTTGAAAGAGACATTAGCTGCAATTTTGGCTGTGTAATTCTGGAGATCACATGGAAGAAGTAAAGAAATAGAAATTATATTTCTTTTGGGCTAATGGGGAGAATTTTTTCAGAGATTTGTATGAGAATTTTTGCATGATCAGTGTGTAGGTTGGAGCTAAGTGCACAATTCATTGGTCTATCTTCAGCTGAGCGGGTGATTCTGCTATACTTCGAGTACATAATCACTGTATTTGAGAGGTACTTGGTGAAGACAGATGAGGAATATGTCTGTACAAATGACTGTTACTTAGAGAAATTTTCTCTTAGTTTTCTTTCAAGTAACAGATCTGGTAAAGGGACCAAATTAGAGATGCCCAATAAACCACACAAAGGGTGGGTGTTTGGTGATTTTATTTGTAATAAATCCCACCTGTTTTTATATTAAAAACTTCTGAAAATATTGCACTAAATGAAAACTACATCCTCCATTAATCTCTCCCTTCCAAAGTTATAATCAGGGCCAGTTTTTTTCAATCTTTTTAGGTAGGTGGATTCGTGATCATCGACAGGAGGCCTTAGCCAATTTTGGCTACAGGTTAGAGAGGAAAGTACAATTTTTGGAACCTTTACCATAACATGCTAGAACCAGTGGTCTAAATCTGGTGATTTCAAAAAACATTTCCTCGAAATATGGCTATATTGGGTCACACTTTCTGAAAAAAAACCTTTGTATGATTCACAGCCAGTCTTTTTTTGCTGCCAAGTGACCAGATTTCGCCACCAAAAAAATGCTGGTTATAATTATTATTTTTTTGGAAAATTTTGCAATGTATTAATTGGCCTGAAAAAAAAAATATTCTGTCAAAAATTCCTTGTTTGAAAAAAATCATCAAATTTCCAAGGAAAACCTATACAGAGGATTTTTCATTAAAAATTGACTCAAATGTGCCAAATTTCCAAACAAAAGAGCAAATATATAGAAAGAAATCTGGCCACTTTTCTTCAAATTCTGGCGATTGAAAACCCCAAAAATCACTTCAACCATCAGAAGTTTGCAATCAACTATCAGAAGATCTAGCCAAATTGGCTATTTCAAAGCATGAAAGTTTGAAAATTTTAAGAATCCTCCCTTTTTTTTCTCCTTATTTCAACCTCAGATAGAATACTGGCAATTGAGGCCAAAAAAGCTCTAAATATGGCGAATTATTCCAAAGAATAAAAGAATATTGTGATAGCAAATTTGCATCTGTGTAACACTTTGGCAAAATTTCATAGAAAAGAAATTGCCCAGTTGTTCAGTGGCCGGCATTAGGAGTCAAGAATTTAAAGATGAATCAGTGAAGCTAGCAGAGTACTGTAGAACCTTGGCAGCTTCAACACATGTCTGCCTGAATAATTAAATTTTCATTTTGAAATTTTCATTCCGACAAAAAGAATATTTTTGAAGATTCAATATTTACCTTCACAACTTTTTAACATTTGAGATTTTTATTTTAGTTTTGAAAATTTCATCATTTCTGAAAACAGTATAAACAGTGTGGAAGCAAGCAAACTGTAGGTAGGCTAGTAAACAATGCCTTTTTTTTTTGAGGATAATATAAAAAAGTGGAGGTGCTAAAAAGAGTCTCTGCAATGGTAAGAAAAAGCCCAACCCAGCAAAACCAGTGTGTCCGTGTTTTTTTTGTCCCCCAAATTTTGTTATGTTGCCATACTGGCAATCATCCACAAGGAGATTTTGCCATTTTTGGCTATAGACCAGCTATGGAAGTAAAATTTATTAAAATCCTTCTATATTCTGGCTACTTGCTTGAACCAATGTGTAGAAATATGTCGATTAAAATCTTTTCTTTTCGATTTCTAATTGTTTTTTTGACAATGGGATATTCGATAGAATATTTTTTTTGAAAATATTATTATAAATCTCCAAATGGTGAAAGTTTTTGCCACAGAAAAAAAAATAAAAAATGCTGACCCGAACTGCAGAAGAAAAAAGAATGCTTAGCCTGAACGCCATTGGGCGCCGGGGTGGGGTTGGTGGTTGGTCCCACAGACCAAGGGCGGTCAGGTTTTGTCTCCAGTTAGAAGCTTCCGGGCCTTCGAAGCGCATCGAGGTTGCAACGCTGTTAGAGTTCGTAGAAGAGATAATTGTTTTTATGTCTTGGTGCCACGCCGTTGGATGATGAGGAAAAGAGCTCCAAACTTATAAACTCTTCAAGAGCTTTGAGGTCAAGTAATGAGGTCCTAGCTAGCTAGGCAGATGACACACATGAGATTCAAGGACTACTAGTGTTAAAAAACCTAGTTCTAAGGAGGTTTCTCGAGGGTTTCGGTCATATATATAGATGTATACACTAGTGTTGTGCATCACCTCAGCTCAAGATTATTATTATGTGCCCCAAGACATGAAGATCTCATGGCCTGTGCGAGAGGGAGTTTGTCACACTTGTCGCTTGTGCCTAGGTAGCTAGCTAGAGACGATGTGGTAGGAAAGAGATAATCATAGAGAGCGAGGCACATAGAGACGAAGTGATTGAGAGCTTCAGAATCAAGGGTTTCACTTAGAGTGTGTAATACGGATCAGTGAAAGATCAGCAGCTTCGTCGAACGCCAAGCTGATCAAACTACTGCATTGAAGCTGCGGCGTTGAGCTGGAGAAATTAGACATTGAAGCTGCTGGCCAGACATAATCAGTTGATCAGGTCAACACTCTGCTTTTCTATAATTTGTAAATGTTTGAAAAGTTGCAGGAAGTTCGACAATTGTAAGAAAAGATCTGGAGAAGCTGCTGCTGCTGATTAGGAGAAGCTGTTCTCGTTTAGTTAAACCAGTACTGTTATAACACTAGGGACGTCGTTGATGTATAGGTTCAATGTTTTGCGGCCTTAGCTGCTCTTGAAGTGTGCGCATGCTGTGTTCATAGTTTAATTAGGTTTTGGTTTCTAGCTTCTTTTCCACTGTCTCTTTGTGCGTGCCTGAATCCTATTAGAGATCCATGTATGTGATCATCAGAGGGTGTGGAAGAATATAGCTTAGAGTAGTGAGCCGGCCATCTGGTGTGGCTAGGTCTCTGGAGAAACAATGTTGCTTAGACTTCCACCACTATAATTCAGAACTACTGGATTCAGGTGGACGAGCTAGGTAACTTCTAGTCTAGAACTTAGTGCAGTTGGCGCACTTCATCCCTTCTTGCGTTTTGGTTTTGTATCACTGGAAGCTGTTCCTTTAGTTAGTAAGCTGTTCGAGCTAGCCATGGCTCCGTGCATAGCTGAGAACCAAGGCTTTACCGAGCAGTATATCAGGAGTGGTGATCCAATACAGCTTGGCCTCAGCAAAGCATCTCACACTCTTGGAAAACCGAGTACAACGGCGGCCGGGTCAGTACCTGCTGGAGCTGTTCGCCGCGAGCAGGGATCGGGCGGTCCTCATATTCCTGACCACGCGGCGACAGCGGCTATGTTGCCGGCACCCACCATTCGAGTAATCCACATATACGCGCCCAAGATCATCAAGACCGATGTCGCAAACTTCCGGTCGACTGTTCAAAGACTGACTGGCCGACCTAGTCGCAGCTGCAAGGCGGATACTGCAGGTGCACCACAACGAAGAGCTCGAACCAAGACAGTAGTCGCAGTGCCGTGCAGCGCGCCGCCAGCTGCTGCAGAGAGTTCGCCGGATCCTGCACTAGGTTTTCAAGATACTGATCATCACGGCCAGCAACAGCAGCTCTTGAGCCGCCAACGTGTTTGCGCGCCGGCTCGTGCCGCAGATTCCATGTTTCAGAGCTGCAACCGGCTCGTCGAAGACGTGCAGTACTCAACGGATCAAGACTCACCAATTCGATGCAGCAACACGATGCCGGAGATCAGTACTGACTATTCGAACATGAGCATCGATTCCAGCTTCAGTTTCTACACGAGTAGCGTTGACTCGCGCACTGCAATGTCGAACAACGATGAGTTCTTCTCCCACAGACAGGCTCCGTATTCCCTTGATCAAATTCCTGCACCCTACTTCTTCTCTGCTGCAGGATCAGACGTCTTTCTTCCAGGCTCAACGGATCAACAGATACTCATGCCCAACAACAGCAATCAAGTCGATTATGCGTCTCAAACAGGCGCTTATACTACTGTCCCATGTGATCATGCGCTTACAGGAATCACGTCGTCGACTAGGGACTCTGGGATGCCTCTGCCAATCGCTCCACCACTGGATTACAACGAGTTAGCTGCTGCTGGTTTCAGTGATCTGGATATTCTAACAGGTCTTGGATCGACGTTGCCAGACCTACCGCTGAATTTGCCACCATTAAGTCTCTCCAGTACTGCTAATGGACTCACGTTCTACGATAGTGTGCAGCAGTTCGTCATGCAACCTCGGCTGTGCAGATAAGCGTTGTTGCCGGAACTTAGAATATCTTTCACGAACCACATACCATTCAAGAGCAAAGAATCTCACGGTACACACTCTCACCCTCAAAGTCCTGCCAGCCAGCATATCCACCGCGTTTACAGTCCAATTGAAGCTAAGCAGTTGATCGCAACGATCACTTTCTTCAAGAACCTTCAGAGTTGGTTTTGTAGTATGTCAAGCTGTATCCAGGAATGGAAGTAGAACCGAGGATCCCGCGACTAGGTTTGAACTATATGAACACGTTTTGAGATTTATAAGAGAGTTCGTAATTTGAGGAACGTCTCATAAATACTGCGAGCTAGGTTCGCTAAACCCTAATTAAGCAACGACCAAGCTGGTCGCGTATTGTCGCTCATGGGTTGCAGTCTCTTTCTGATCATGCAGGTGTTGTACAAATAGCAGCAGCTCACAAGGCTTTTGTAAATGATTCCGAGTCCAGATCAGGACCCAAGTAGTGATGCGAGGAGCATCGTGTTCATGATCTTTCATTCAATTGAGTACACCGGTGCTCGACATTGTCTGCAACTGCAATTCGTTTGAAATGATGGAAGGAGTATGCAGGTGGTGTAATAATCAGCAGCACTGATCAATTCAGCGTCCAATTATGATCAAGGTCTATATTAGCAAGCTGCAGTACATCGTAGCTGCTGCAACGGCAAGTGTATGATCAGCTTCGTGCTTGAAAGTGCGCAAAAACCTTCGAGCTCGTGACATAATTTCAGTTGATCTTTAGAGAGATCTAAAGACTTCAAATGAATTACTGAAATGGGAGGCTGAATCAGTCTCCGTCTTCTGGTCGATCGAGAGACCTCATGTCGAATGTTTGGGCTGCAGCTGATCAGTTTCTTGCAGTTTCGTAATATTGGATTCAGCGAGTTCCCGATTCAGTTTTCTAGTTGTAGAAATATCGTAGGTTTAGACCCAGATCAACGCCGACAGCATATATGCATTGCCGTCTAGTGGCTAGCTAGTTCTGTTAGACCTAAAGAAATCACATACGAGCTCGTGAGCTCACAAGGATTACTGGTTCCAGCTTTGGACCGGAAAACCCAGTTTCGATTCATAACTACAAAATAATAAAATTCTGTTTCTAGATTGGCAATATATCGTGATCCAATACGTGTGAACTCTCTCGGTCGACGAACAATGCCGCCGCGAGAGTTAGCTTCTTGCAGATCATATCGTCTTTGATGTAGCAGTGTAGTTTCTGCACAGAAAGTTGACAGTTCGCATCCTGTTTAAAGGTAGTCGATCATGCAGCAGCTGTATATATATATAGGTCATTCATGACGCGGCACAGGTGAAGATTTCACTTAGAAAGTACTCTCTGTACTGTTTGTTGTTGCTGCTGGTTCTTCCTTTCAAGTGATCGGCAAGCAAGATTGTGGTCACCGATTCAATTGGCTCGCCTCTTTCTGGTGAATTGAACTCATGATGTGCCATTCTAGTATCCAAATGCTATGAGTTGAATTTGACTAGATTGAGTGCTTTGTTTTCCATGAGGGCTAAAACCCTAGTCTTGAGCTAAAGACTTCATGGTCGTGGCACTTCAAGTACTTGTACTTCCAACAGATGATCATCAGCCGGTACTTCAAAGTGCGCGACTGTACATAACAGTAAGATTCATATACATATGTACTACTAGATTTTTCGATGGAGTTGCGGAGGATCTTCCAGGGTAGGATTGATCTGTTGTCGCTGTAGCTAGACAGTCATCGACTTAAGCGAATCAGATCAGGGTCTGAACTAGAGTTAGTCGACAAGAAGCTGGGCACTGTTTCTCAAAGGGTCTCTCATGTCTCGTGGCCGTTTCTCGTATCGCAGATTCTTACAGACATATTCTCGTCGAGCTTTTTAAGCGGCAGTTTCATGCAGAGATTAGGGTCTTGGAGGATTCGTAGCTAGCTAGAAGCTGGCAGCGGCTGGCCCCATGAGCTCACCCACTGTCTAATCACGTGCTAAAGCGTCGTTATTTGTCTTAAAAGTGGCAACTTTTATCTGTTAAATACTGTTGTTTAATCGTGTGCACTTTGTTAACCTCGACTTGCAGAATGAGAAGGTGTGCATGGGGGGACACATAACAGCACATGATGTACTGCATGAGCGCTTTCGCTGTAGTACAATGTTTCACAACTTCGACTGTCATCACATGTACGCTCGAGCGGATATAATTTGTCACTAGCTTGAGGGACAAATGGCTGGCTAGCAAGCCACTCATATTCAGCAGCTTTTGAATCTTGACCTTGGAAAACGCTGCAGGACGTCCAAGCAGCTGCTGCTGCTGCTGTGATCATCCTTTTAAGAATGATTATAGGTACACCATACTCAACCCACTAAGTACACACGAAAACTTTTGAATAGTAGCCTGCAGGATCATGCATTTACTTGCACATGGAAGTTGATGTTGAGATTCCTCACCAGTTGGTGCATTCACTCATGTAGCTCATGTGTCGTGCGCGCCCCTGAAGCTGTAAGTAGTCTAAGCTTATATTTAATTCAACTAGTACAAAAAAGCTCCTAGTAAAAAGTGCGTTACTGTTTTCCTCTTGGAACAATCTTTTAGAGCTACAACAATCAACAAAATGTTGAGCTCACTATTCATGTACACACTTTGTGAACAGCCCCGTTTTTTATTCAAAGTTAAGCAGCCTGCCCCGCGATCGTCCCCACAGCATTTTCTTTTTCCAGAACTCAAGAAGGAATTTGCTTTTTGTACAAGATTAGGGCAATCATATCAGCTATATGGTATCAACAATATTAACAGTTCCAAACCAATGTTATTGCTTTCATCTTCCTGACTTTTGTTAGTTAAAGCTCCGCATGTTTGGACTCTTCCTCTTTGGGCACCAATATTGTAGGTCAACTGCTTAGCTGCTTGCTTACTTTGCTATTTTCAAATCCTTCAATTTATTGTGGGACACAAAAGTAAGCAAAAAGGTACATGGATTAGAGTCCCACCCTATAAAGTAAGCCTCGGATCCTGTGCCTCCAGTTTCTGGGGCCACCCACTAGCTGCCGTCCCTCCTCCAGTGACGGAAGATTCTCCTCCCTTGAAATGGGGGGAGGGGGTGCGCGTCACTGAAGTCACATTCATACCCAGTCTCCTCCCATCACAACCCCCATAACACTCTGTCCGGGCGTTAGTGGTTTTGCTGCAGGGTTTGATTGACGTTCGCCTAGTTATAGAGTAAATAAAGCAGAGCATTCTTTTCATACAATGATCAAAAGTAGGGTAATGTTCAGTACATATCCTCACTGTGCTGGACATCAGAACATGCAGAACAACAAATTATTCTTTTAAAATTCTGCTTGCAGAACCACGCAGGGCGCAAAAAGGGCCGGAGAAACTCGGACAGGGCTCGTTAGGGTGTATTTAGCATCCCCACCACTGACAAGACCATCTCCAGAAGGCGGCGAGAACCTCTGATTTCAGAGCTACTTGCAACTACTTGCTGAACTACTTGCACTTTTAGGTTGTTCAAACCGCTATTCTGTCTGTTAAGTTAATGGCTTGCAGCTATAGTTACCGGCGCTTTGATCCGCAAGTTGGCGGGACCCCGCTGATTGACAGATTAGCTCAAATCCGATGATCGACTGTTGCTTTTGGTAACTAGCAGACATAACTGAGGAGTCTGCATGTGGTAAGCAGACATTACCACCTCCTAACAAACGGTGTCAAGTGAACATAATTGGTTCAACGCAAAAGAGATATAGATAGCTGCAACAGTAGCGGCAGTTGGGGAAAGATGAGCTGATCATGATCAGCGGCCACAAGGCTGTGTAGGCATATTATACTATTTGACAGAATCGTCCCCTATTCTGACTAATGTTGTCAGGTTCATGACTCTGCTGCTGCTGCTGCTGCTGCTGCTTCCACACACCTAGCAACGAACAGTAGAAGCAGGAGCAGGTACGGAGGAAAAGAAAGGAAGATCTGAACTGTTGTTGTTTGTTGAGGTGCTGCGCGAAAATATGACGAAGAACATCACAATAACGAAATGGTTTTTTTCATGCAGTGGCGTTTTCTGCCTCTTTTTAGTCCCCCTAATTTCAAGGCACAATGGACAGGTCTTCTTGGGTCTACCTGACCTAACCCTTGTCCAAAATCCACATGCCCATTCTGTTGAAAATCCGCATGCCCATTCTGTTGTAAATCCGCATGCCCATTCTGTTGTAAACCACAGCATTCTGTAAATCCACATGCCCATTGTGCAAATCATGAAAACCATTACATTTATGGAACATGCCAGGTATATATAAGTCATTGTGTCAATTTTGTTGCATGTTTGGAAATTTTGACCCCCTCAATTGCCTGAAGGCCCATTACAGGGTACAATTGCCGAGTCCTGTACTTGGCATATAATAAATGATTTGCAAACCTGATTCCAAGGTCAAACCAGTGACTGGACATGATGATTCAAAACCCTGGCAAACTTCATTAAACAAAGCACCCAGCAAAGGGAGAAAAGAGAGAACAAAGGGAGATTAGACAACTGAATTCATGAGGTGATTGCTTGATTGCTTTGATGCGATGTCAGATATCATGAGCGTCGTTGTGCCAACTACAGCGGCCTACAGGCGTTGTCCTCTTTCCCTTTGCAGGAAACAGAAAGGAACCTCAACACCATGGGCCTTGCAGGACGCGTTGGGCGGGTATCATCTCCCGGGTAAGTACCCGGAGGGTATCAAAGCGGTTCTCAACGGTCCACCGCCACGGTTCTCAAAATATCAAAACACCCGGTTATATACACGTAACAATGGTTCTCAAAAAGTTTGAAAAAGTCAAATACCTGTGCCCCAGGAAACTGCCAGTTTTTAATGGAAACCGAGGCCTCTTCAAGGTTTTTGAAATAACAGGAATGCACTGTTCCTTGCTTCTGATTTGTTTTTCAAAAGAAGCCTGGAATAGGCAATTCTCTGGTTCTGAAACATTTGAAGAACAGACACCAGCAGTTGCTAACAAGATCTTTCTTTTTCTGAAGCCCCAAAGTAAAGTGACCTCTTTAAATTGTTATTAATATTCTTCTCCTTGGGAGATAAGGCCATACATAACAAGGGGAGACTAAAGATTAGTGTATGGCAGAAACTGTGGTGGGAAGGTTTCATTCTTTCATATGTTGTGGTAGTAACAACTTTGCAAGAATTTGTGCTTTACTTGGTCGGATAGGTGAATATGCTGTTTATCAAGATTGGGTAGACCATCCTAACCACAAATTATGAGACTCTCTAATGTTAGGAAGAGACCTTAATTCAAGGGGACTTAGAGAAAGCTGATGCCATCCAAAAGAAGGAGGTGATCCAAAAATCAGTTCCTTGAGCTTACCATCCCTACAATGAACGGTTCACAAAATTGTACCATGCATCTTGATCTTTCACCTCCACGATTTTAACACACTTTTAATAAATTGTTGGGTTTTTTTGCAAACCACCCATTTAATAGCCATGAGGGTATCTTGTATCCTCACACTTTTAATAAATTCTTGTGGTTTTTTTGCAAACCACCCATTTATTAGCTATGAGAGTATCTTGTATGCCTCGCAAAGCTATTGAGATCACTGTAGCAATATCCTACTCTTGTCCTAAGATAGGCTTCAGACTCCAAAGGCCAAGTGTCAGCCATCAATCCAGTTTGTCCCATTTTGATTCACAGCAGTTACATTTGAAGCTTGAAGAAAAAATGTTAGTATCTGGTAATTTAGATAATTTAAGTTCAATGAACTCTTCAGATATAAGGCAATGACTTCAACCTTTGAGTAAATTAATGTGAACTTGGGGTTTGGTCGTGCATGGGAATTTGAATACAAATTCTTTTCATTATAGTGTGTGGGTGTGAGTGTCGTAAAGAGTATGGTAGTTTTGTTGTTGGGTGAGTTTAGGGGTTGGGGGCATTATCTCCAGGTCCACCGATGAAGTAACAACAACTTCATTCATGGGAATCAACTACTGCAACAGAAAGTTTGCATACCTAGTGACCCACTTTCTGTTTGGTTATTCAACTGCCAAAGGCAGACCCCATGGGCCATAGAGTACTACAATATGATGTCTGAAAGTGGGTCACTAGGTACACAACTTTGTTTTCACCTGACTAACACCAGCCCATCAACCCCTTTTATAAGCAAATTTTCTGCTCCTTTCTTACTGTTTTCCTTTTTACTAAGTATTACAGTAGATAGCTTCAGTTCGAGAGGAGGTTTGAAGTTTGTACCAGTGTTGTGCAGGTACCTGGTTTAAAGGTTTGGAACCAGATGTTCCAGTTCTTGTTAGAAAAACCAGATCAAAACTGGAACTGGGGTAGGTTCCCAATTCTTTTAGGAACCAGAACTAAGGTTCTGCAGTTTTTTAAGAATGAGAATTTTTTTTAATTAAAATGTAAAGGACTAGAATAGACCCAGAACCAAATTTCAGGTTCCATTTTGGGGGAATCAGAACTGTCATAGCTGTTGAAAAAAAACCAGAACCCAAGGTTCTTCATAAAAGTCAGGAACCACCCAGCATGGTTTATACCAGTGTTGGGGCAGTTACCCAGTTTGGAGGGTTAGAAATGAAAGTTTTTATTTTGGCTAGAAGAAAGAAAACCAAAACTGGATCTGATTTTTGGAACCAGTTCCAGAACCAAACTTTTATATTTTTGGAAAGCCAGATTCTGGGTTCCTTTTCTGTGTGAAATCATAACTGGAATCAGAAAATTTGACAAAAAAAATCAAAGGTTAACTGACAGTTAATTGTCAATTCCAGTCTAGATTACCTAGAATCAAACTGAAACCAAATCTGAGTTTTAAAACCAGAACTAGAACCAGAAACAAGTTTTTTAATAACATGGAACCAGACTTGGAACTAGATTCCCAGTTCCCAATTCTGATTCCACTTATGTGTGGAACTGGAACCAAATCATTCGAATATATTTTTCAGAACCAGAACTGCAGGTTCTTCATCAAATTAAAGAACCATCCAATATTGGTTTGAAGGTTTATGAATAAACCTATTTCATGGAACACCCTTCACATTTTGAGCAACAACTTAGGTTGATGTTGGCCTATCCCTATTTTTCCATCCATCTAACTGGCTCAGCCTACATGATGCCAAACAGTGGGGCTCACCTTCTTGCATTGGATTAGCTGTAGTCTGTACTAGTCTACCATTTACCCAAATTTGGGTTCATAGCCAGATTTGGACAATTAATGGGTGTGTGGCTATAATCATGGTTAATGATAGGTCAGCAAGGTGCTAAGAGATTGGTCAGCAAGGAGGATGTTAAACAACCCCCTCCCATATGAAGTTGTGGTTGATCATTGAAATAATTAATGTTTTCTGAAATTCAATATGTCAAAGTTTATTTTATAATTTATAATATTTTTCTTAACAAGGATCTAGAAGTGTCGACTTTACCATACCTGCATAGGTATGTCCATAGTTGTCTCCCATGCACCAACCAAAAATAAGGTCCAAGTTCAAGCTAAAATCTCCTCCACCCCCCCCCCCCCAAATCAAAGTCTTACATGGATTGAAAGTTCCCTCTCTCACTCTCCACATTCCTAGAGATGGCCTAGGCCAGATGGACAAAAGGCTTGGAGTTGTTGAACATAGTAAGGTCGAGTGTTTGGTGGGTATTTGGCTACAGAAGCTACTTAGTACCTCCAGAGAAAAGAGCTAATTGCAAGCTGGCCAACGGAATAGTGGGGCTGTTGCATAATGCATTCAGACCCCTCGGTCTTTGTGTATGGTTATCTGTGCTCAAGGTTGGTGAAATTTATCTGATTCCATGCAATGTGTCCCTTTGTTCTTTTTCTCTTTTTCATGCATTTTTTCATCAAACTTATGTCAATCAAGCTGTCAAATTACTCACTAGTGGAAAATTAAGCAATTGCCAATCGTTGGGTACTGAAATCCTCTGGTATCGAGGTATCACTTAGGCCTGCTTTACACTAGGAGTCAGGGCTGACAAAACTTGAGGCCAACTTTGAGCATTTTTGGCTTATTGTGGAGGGTTGCAAATTAGGCTTCCCAAATTAGATAGTACCTTTTTTAGCCTTGCGGCCAACACAAGGCCATAAATTTCAGCATTTATTACTAACTTTAGGCAGATTGAAAAGCTTTTTTAATTTTAGCCTTGACTCCCAACATAAAAGCCCTGGGGGCTGATTTCAACTTTTGCACCAATAGGAATGCTTGATTTGACTTGAACATTGGCCTTGACTCCTTGTGTAGAGTGAGCTTTAATATATCGTGTTAAGCGCAAAATTAGCACGTCATTAATACCTTTACATGGGTCCTTTCCCCTTACTTCTTTGGTTATGATCAAAGAGGGGAGTCACAATTTATCACTCAATTTTTACTCCTCTTAATCTTTAGTTTTACTCAAATGGATTCCCACTAATTTAAAGGCAACCCATCCTCCTCTTTTATCAACTCCTTTCTCTTTCTTAGTTGGAGTTCCTTTTTTTGGCCTGCTACATAGCACAACCCTACTTCTTCTTCTAGTTATTCCTTTTCTTTAGGTTTCTTGATTATAGTTTCGTTTCTCCCAACTACTATGGATAGGGAACCTTTCTTTCCTTACCAACTTCTCTCTTAACTCACTTCGCCAGTTACAAGCTTAATATAATCATACACCTTCCACCTACAACATCAATTTTCATACAATCCAACAAGTTCTTCCACACATAGTCCTTACATCTTCAAGAACGAGGAATAATACATTATTTAAAATTCTGATACTCCCAAGTCTTGTTCCCGACTATTTCTTAATATTGGCCTCCTTTTAGTCCTCCATTGCCACACTTCCTAGCTCTTCAACTATCAAACACCTCCAAAAGCTCTTACCTTACACATAAATAATCTCTTCACATACCCCCTTCCCCTTTTTAGATGCAACTCCTATATTCCTCCTTCTAGACCAACCACAACAACCCCAAAAACATATTTGTCTCCTCATTTTCTACTCCTATTTCCTTACTCAAGCAACAAGTTCAAATAACTCTTCTCTTCCCCCTTCCACTCACCTCTAGTCATCGTACAAAATGAACGCTTCCCCTTGAACAACCGCCACCCCACCACTTGAAGATCTTGCTTTTAATTACCAAGATGTATGTTGATTAGACTACATCTTGAAGAGCTTATTTCTTCATCATAATCCAGCCTCCTTCCTTTCCCATCTCTCTCGACTTCTCATGATGTTCACAACACCACCCCATCCTTGCAAACATCATCATCATTCCTTCCTTCTCACACTCTTTCGTGTCCCACACACTTAAGAAGAAGGAAGGGAGATTGACAACAACTATTTCTTTCTTCACAACTCCATAAAGACATCATCTTCACTTTCTTAACCTAACCCTAATTGCTCACCCCCCCCCCCTTTTCTTTGAACCTTCTTATCCAATAGGTTTGGCCTGGTTAAACTAGAATGAGGCATCCATCCTTATCTTAATCCAACCAACCTACTTCCTCCATTAACCTTAATCTTAAAAGGATAAGGTCAAGGCACTAACCTAACCCCTTAAACCTTCTAATTAACCCCAAAACTTCCTTATATGCCCTATATTTCCTAATCAAAATTGGGTTAGGCTAACTTTGGCCCAACACCACCCCCTTTTCAAAATGTGCTCACATCTTCAAGAGGATAAGCCTTTCCCGGTGCATGGCTCGATTCTAAAACTTCAGGAGGGACCACTGAGGGTGTACTGACCTCCGTAGTGGGTTCAACGATTGGACCATCTTTATCCAAAGTGGAAGGCCTTTCTCCAACCTGTGATTGTCCATGGTTAGGAGTGACCATTCCAACCAAGGCCAAATTAGCACCTCCCAAGTCACCCTTAAACTCATCTTCCTTAGGTGCATCCTACAGCTCCATCCATTCATCCAATTAAAATTGGAGGTCTTGGACTTGGATTTATTTAGGTGCAATACTAAACCACTTTAACTTGGAAAGCCTTGGTGAGGCTATCCTGCATGGAGTTGTAAGCCTTAATGGTAATTGGTTTACCAATCTAAATGAAATCCTCGTATAGATGAACCTTGGGCTCATCCAAGACCCACTGATCCATCACATCATCATAACCCTTGAGCTAGAAAAGCTTATCCTTGAAAGCCTAGTGAGCTTGTTGTTCCTTTTCCAAGGCTTGTTGTAACCCTACCAACTTGACCCCCTTATAGATCAATTCTTTTTCCAAGGTCTAAACCTGATTATCCAAGGTTGACTTAACCTACTTTGTTATGGACAAGAGAAGTTTTGTGGTCTTCACATGTTGGGATAGCTCAATGTAGTTGGTGGAATGTTGGGCTTATGTCCCTTCAAACCTAACAATTTCCTTCTCCAAGACCAGTAGCAAGGTTTGCATCTTCTTTAGGGTAACACGTAATGCATCCCTTTCTACCACTACCCCCTTAAACCCACCCCTCTGCATAACCCACTTCATGGCTTCATCCACTTCCATGCCCCCTTCCAACCCTATGGAAGTACCTTCTCATGCCCGAAGCTACCCTTGTTCAGAAGAGGGGTGCCTTGCCCCTTGGATTCATGTTCTGAATCATCTAAAAGGGTTTATTTGCGAGACATACCTCTTAGCCGTCCTAGCTAAGACCTTCCAATAGGAGGGTTTTCTAGTAAGTAATTTATCTAATTTAAGGTTACCCATTTCCCCATCTAATTTGTTCGCACCAAATAAACTATCATCTTCCTTAGAGGGGAATTCTAAGAGTTCTTCAATTAACCCCATGTACACCTTATCCCTATGAATCAAAATAAGTTCCTTGCAGCAAATGGTGGTGAAAGCTAAGCCAACATGGGTGGTTACCAATCTCTCTCGAAACCCCTTTTGCAATCGGGTTGCCTCAAAGCACAACTATTGTTTAAAGAGCTTTGCCTAATCTACATCCACCCCATCTTCAGCCTATAGTATGTTCGTAAATACATAACAAAAAACATGGTTAAAGGTTTTCCAAAGACATGAGGCCTCCAACAATCCCATGAAAAATTACTAGTAAGGAGGGGTAACTTCACTGATTAGCCATCTGAATTTGGAAGAGTAGGAATCTGAAGGAAGCAAATGGCCAAGGTCTTTCATATCATTAGTTTTTTGGAAGGCTATGAATGTCCCATCCTTGAATCAAAAAACTCGTAGTATGCTTTCTCGAAACATGGTGAATTTTTAACCCTACACCTTGAAATTATATGTTCCCTCATCCCAATTGCAAACAAATTCCCTAGTGATCCCTTCATGACAAACATCCAAGTCCCATTTATAGAAGGATGATAATCCTACCCACTTGACCCAAGAAATGTCCTTGGCCACCTTCCACTCCTCCATAGACCATTTTGAGAAATAAAAAACACCCCTTAACTTGGTCAATAGTGAGAACCCCTTTCAAGGATTCAAGGTGAAGTTTCTTGGGATGACGAAGGTGAGAATTCGGGGAAGGTTTGCAAGCCCTCTTGTGGGGCTTGTTAGCCTTACCCTTGGTCTTCATGGCAGAAATGGGGAAAATGGACAACCTCCTATGAAACTTAATATCCAAACGGTGGGTTGAATTTGGGATTATCTCCTAGCAAGGTTGAAAGTCCTATTGAATTTTCTTTGCTAACTCCTATCGCCCAACCTCATTGTCAACTGCTCAAATTCTCTTGACACCTCCATAGGCTCCTTCTTTGTTGGTTTGGAACTTCATAATAATGAGGTCTCATGTGATTACTTATGGAGATGCAATAGACTCCAAGCCCTCTCTCCTAATGGCCGTAACCCCCTAAGCCATGTTAAACACTCTTAGTGCTAAGGGTGGTTAATTGTTGAGAACCATTGCCAAGCTTAGCGATAATGTTAAGTTTAGTGGCAATGCCAACCCTTACAACCAGGGACCGGTAGTCGATGCAGCTTTTAGTCGATGTAGTGACTATAGTCTCCGACTATCTACATAGATAGTCGACTAGACTACCAGGCCACGGTTAGATAGTCGATTACACTACCGGGCAACGGTTAGATAGTCGACTACCGGGCAACGGTTAGATAGTCGACTACTGGGCAACGGTCATAAGCGACTATTAGTCCATTGTAGCCGGGTCGCGAACCAAACAACATTACAACTTCAACAGCTAGAATCCACCGTCCAAGTGCCAATGGGTATTATTCCTGATGGAGCTATGTGCATTGTAATTTGTAATTTGTGATTCATGTGAGTAGTTGAACATGCCAGAAGTCAAGGACCAATTACCTCCATGGACCATGTCTGCTCAGGCACTGCAAGTGGAGAGTTAAGCTCAGGTTGATTGAGATCCTCTGAGGTAATTAGTCCTGTGCGACTTGGGAATTGTATCGAGTTGACTAATTCAAAGCCAGAGTAGTCGACTATGTAGTCGACTATAGTCGACTATCTATCTATGCTAGAGGCTATGTAGTTGACTATAGTCGACTATCTATCTATGGGCTAGAGGATAGATAGTTACGACTA
>Ga0209208_10002083_pt1 | contig 28533 bp, 28 predicted proteins | sample S1TSphfallax_3_FD_187694 | JGI IMG/M metagenome (GOLD analysis project Ga0209208, IMG submission 187694) | Host-associated microbial communities from peat moss isolated from Minnesota, USA - S1T2_Fd - Sphagnum fallax MG (SPAdes) (version 2) | ecosystem: Host-associated > Plants > Peat moss >...
TTTCTGGGTTTTTAAAATTTTAAAATTGGAGAGTAATGAAGGAAGCATTAAATGAATGGCAGGTGGGTGGGTAAAGTGATGACTCATGAGTGATAGTGGGTTGGTTGGTGGGGGAAGAAGGGGAAGAAGCACAGAAACAACAAAAGAAAGAAAGTAAAATGTATTATCAAAGTGTAAGAGGAATTAATGAGGAATTAATGTGTCAGGTGAAGGAGTTGGAGATTGGCATGTGTTTTTTTGCCACCAACTTCATTTATGCACCTCCCCCCCTTCATAGGGTAGATGGATAATTTCCCATTTTGTGTAGGTACTTGTTATAACTATCTACATTCAAGGAACTATAGAAACTACATACTAGGAAAAAGATGATTAGATTTATGTGTGTAACTTACAGTTAACAACTATATTTGTGCACACCCCCCCCACAACTAGAAGGAAGCCCAATTATTTGCAAGACTCTAATAAGCTATTTTTGAGTGTTTTTATAAATAATTTTCCTTTTTCCCGAAACCAAAGACCATATATATATATATATATATATATATATATATACTATATATGTACTATATACAAAAGCTGAAATGGATATAACAAATAACTGTAGAACTAGCATGGAGACCCATGCCACACATAATTTGTTGCTCCAGTGCTTTAGAGACAATCTTGCAAAACTTTATTTATTTATCAATACACAGTAGATTTGAAAAACATACAAAGGAATAATAAAAAGATAGAATTTACAGGATGTCAAGTAACTCAAACTAAATGTCAAAATCTCTCCATGTCAAAAACTGAACTGATTGCCTGTAGTAGGTCGGGTGTATCTCTTCATGTTAAAAATGGATCACCTGCCATAGGTTGGCCATAGTGATGGGAGGTATGTCTTGAAGGGGTGGAAGTAAGGAAGTAGGTAGACTTACAGGTATCCGATTTAAGATGGAGGATACTTGCATCCTTTGCAATGTGGTTGAAATTTTTAATTAAAAAAAATAACCAAGACAGAAAGATGAGAGCGATCTGGCCCTTTCACACTTGATATTAAGTCAGTGTTAAATGAAAATCTATGTGGCATCCTAGGTGGCACCCAATGTTAAATGAGTGATAGCTTAATGTTAAGTGAATGTTAGCTTAACATAAAAGTTTCATGAGAAATAGGTTGAAGTCCTAAATGGTTAGCCTGGTGTTGGGGGACTCAACACTAGAGTACATAACACCAAGCATGAACAGACCTTTACATGTGTATGGTTAGTACATAGCTAATCACCATTGTTAGTTATGGGACAGAAATAAAACATGAAAAAGTGTTTCTGTCCACATGTCATCCATCTTGCTTGGTGCAGTGGTGGGTGCTGGTTGGTTCACTTTGTCCCCTTTCACCATCTTTTTCTCTTCAAAATTAACACTTTAGCAACCAATTCCATATCATAGGTGACAAAATGAAAAAGAAAGCAGAGTAGGTCTTTAACAATGTTGGGGGGATATCATTTTTTTGGATATATGTTAGTTTTGATTTTTAAAATGATTTTTCAAGAATCAGGGTTGAGTTATATATATATATATATATATGTCAAGGATATCAAATTTCTTTTTAAAAATCAGAATCTGGATTTTACAATTTCAAATATCTCTCCATTGAATATTCAAGGCAATTCTCACAACTTGAATAACAACATTCAATTTTTTAATTAAAATCCCTTTATACAAAGGGATAAAATTATAAATTACAAATTACATGTCCACAAGCTCATCTTGTTCAAACTCATTTTCATATTCTTCTAGCTTTAAAAAAAAGAAGGTACTAGTAGTTTCAATCAACTCTATCAAGTTAGAAGGTGAAAAAAATCCACCTTAGCATCATTTGGTTAGTTCTTGCTTATAAATGTTAACTTACCTAAATTATTTGTTTGCATCCTACATCTCTTCAAATCCCACCTAACAAAAAAAAATTCAATTTCAATTTCAAATCCCATAATTCCAACAATCTAATGGGCAAGGAAAACAATGATTGGAAACAAGTATTCATGTTTTCCTCACCTCTCCAAAAGATACTTAATGCCTTTTCCATTAATTTGGTATCTCCAAAACACTTTTAATTCTTTATACACCAACTCCTTGGCTAGTTCATTGGTTTCAATAATCATCTCAAAATTGTCATGACCATAATCTTCATCATTTAATTGATTTATCACAATTCCAAATTCTAATATAGGGTGAAATAGATGGTGGCATTTCAATGAATAGCATTAGAAAAAAGAAAAAATTATCATAATTTTCCATTGTAAAAATAGAAACCAACCTAAGACTTAAAAACCTTGGGTCTAACATTAAAAAAACATGTTATGGGTTTCCTTTTTCATACTTCATTAAAAATGAAAGAAACCCATTTAAAACGTCATACATATATATATTTATGTTGCAAAAAAACATAAACAACTTCAAATCCATGTCCATATCATCTTCCATCAAATTAGCCATAGAGGATGCCATTCCATATTCTTTTTTTTAGTTTCACAGCCATGGTAATTGATGCATGCAAAGCATCAAAAAATAACTAATGCCCACATGTTTAGTTTAGCCCACAAGCACTCGCAATGTTTTTAAAAAAAAAGACAATAATTTGAAAGACATCCCAAGTTAGAGGTGGAAGCACATGACTAGTTAATTTTCATTGATGTTTGGTGATTATAACGTAAAACAGTTGCTACCTTGAATTGTAATGTTTCGTGGAACAATATAATATTATTTGCAAAGTTATAAGAACAGATCAAGTATCAACAAAAAAGCCTCACAAACAAAAATAAAAAACATAATGTCTAAAAACAAAATTGACTTGGTTTTCACTACAATGTTCAAGTTTTTTGGCCTCAAACTAGCTTCAATGCAAGCCTCATTCTTGCCAAACATTACCAAATGTTTTTGACCAAATGACACATGTTTGTAAATATGTTTAAGTAGACTTTATAAATGCACATTTAAGGCCTTTACAAGTTTTCTCATCACCAGTGGCATATTGCCAAGTTTTGAAAAAATCATGCTCAAAACATGTTCTTTGAAAATTCTCCTTCAAGCCTAAAGCTTCACATTTCACAACAAACTTGAAAGCACTTGTTATTGTATTCAAATTTGAACCCTCATCTTCGACCTATCTTATAATCTTATTTCTCAAACCATATTCATTCAAAAGATCTGTCAATTTTTTTGTCAATGCATGCCATGCAGTTTTTGAAACTTCAAATAAACCAAGAATTACATGCTTTGGCTTCCAATTTGATTCCAAAAAAATAATAACCAAAGTAAAAACCTTGTGAGATCAACATTAACAATGGTAGAATGACATTTTTCAAGGAGAGGCAAAAAATATGTTTGCTTGGTTTTCTCCACAACGCCAAATAAAACATCATATGAAAAAGACTTTTGTGAGGGAACTAGATTCAAGGACACAAATGCAAGGTCAAATGTTTTACCTACACATTCTTCACAAATTGCAAGGGCAAATGGTTTTTTACAACCAAAAGTGCAAGATTCTCCAAAACTTTTGTTGTTCCACATCATCTTATTTGAAAGGTTTTTTAGAATCAAAATAAAATAGAATGCATGAACATGACATATTTTCCCTTTTTTTTAATAGTAAACTAATTTTCCAAACTTACTTTCACTATAAAATTGACTACCTTTTCAGAAAAATATATATTTTTGAATGGTCTACTCAACATGTTTTTTCAAACATGTTATTCCACTTGTTTTAAAATAATATATTAGACCTTTTCTTACTTTTATTCTTGAATTAAAGGAAAACATAACATTGGAATAACACAACATATAATGCATGATTTGAGGTGCATCAATTATCACTTTTGCATTGTTATTCACACATAAAAATGATCAATTTCAAATTTTGATTATTTTTTATATCATTTTCTAGAATCTATATTTTTAGTTTTCAAACTTGGGTTTTCTTGAATTTCTTCCACTACTTCATCTTCACATTCATCCTCATTCAAAAACATTTCACATCTTTCATTTTGGACTAATGTATTTTCATTTTCACTAGAACCTTCCATTTTTCACATGATATTCAACAAGGCCAGAGGTGGAAAAACTCAAACAAACAAAATATCTTGTAAAAAATGTGTTGGTTTAAGGTTTAAGATGAAATATATGGTTGCATAAAAAAATTGATAAAAAAATTTACAAATTTTATAAGCAAGAATAGAATTCACTCATCATTATAAGAATGATGTGCAAAAAAAATTATAATGCACAAAATGTCTCATAAAAAACTTGCACAAGAAAATATTACAAACAATCAAACATGAAACTAAATAAAATCATAACAACACACTTAAAAACTTAAAAATACAAACAAAAAAAAAAGACAAGAAAAACAAATGTATGGAAAGAAAACCTCATCCAAAAATGTTGTTAATTGTCACAAAATGAAAAGCTCCAGACTTTAAACCTGCAAAATGCAAGGGGAGGAAGGGAGGGTGGGAGAATACAAGCTTGAATAATAGGAAGGGAGGACATAGGAGCAATAATGTGAAAGGACGCATGACAAATATATGAAAAAACAAGTATTGAAAGCATGTTGCAATAGTAATGCAAAATGAAACAATAACAACAATGCTAAAAGAACAACAATAATGAAAAGAAAAACAACATCAATGTGAAGGAAAGTAGTAATGGCATGATGAGAAACAATAATGGTGAAGAGAAGCAACAACAAGCACCAATTTGAGGCAAAAAGGGAAGTGAATGACAACACAAAAAAAAGGTTCCCAAAAATGAGCCCATTTTCTGCAGCACATAAGGTTTGAAGCAACCACCTCAAACCTTCAAACTTGGATTTTAAAAAAAAAACCTTAATACATAATTTGATATTCGGATCTGGGCAAAGAATTCATATCATGCCCAAATTTCATCCTTTGTGATATTTGGATTGAAATTCAGATATTACATGTTTGAATTTCATAACCTGGAGATTCAACAATTAGGATATCATTTCAAATATCAATGTTGTGATAATTAACATATATCAAATGTGATATTTAGTATAATATCCAGGATGATATCCAAAATTTTCAAATATCCACCTAGCACCAATATTTACACTCAACAAAGCTCACATCCTTAGGCTTTACCTTACATTTTCAAATCATTTGGCACCATTTCACACATTTCTACAATATGCAGTAATTCTAATGACCACTTTAGGTGAGGTCCAAGGCGCAATGAAATAGAGCAATACTATAGGATGAGAGCGATAAATTAGACCGATGATATTTAGATGAAGGTCCAAGACCCAAAAAGTGGGAAATCGAGGCTAAACTTACATGGCACCATTTTGGAGGGAAAATCAATTTGTTCAAACCAGAAAAAAAAACTCAAAAGCAGAGCTCATCATTTGAAGAACCAAGATGCACGGTAGGGTCCACCTCAAGGATTCAATTTGCTTCACATGAATCCAAATTGATTTCTAGGAATTGGACCCTGGACCCTCATCTAAAGTGGGGCTAAGTTTAAGCTCAAACGTGCATCTGTAAAGTAGTGTTTCTGGGATTTTGTGTGTGGGTGTGTTTTGTTGTATAAGGTGTTGGAGAGCTGTTGTTGTTATGTTGTTGAGTCCGGTAAGATTTTTTCTGGTGAGGAACAAGGTAGCCTACAGGTAGCATTGAAAGATGGCAATTCTGTTCACCTTGTGGAGATTGAACCACAACACTAACCAATGCACCATGTAGGATGGATGGTTACGTGGTCACGAAAACACTTTATTGCTGTCTCATAGCTAACCATAGTGATTGGTTGGCTTTGTACTAACCATTCACATGTATCTAGATAACCTACTTAAGGTGCATTCACACCTAATGTTAAATCAGTGTTAAGTGAAAATCTAGGTGGCATCTTTGGTGGCACCCAATGTTAAATGGGTGATTGTTTAACATTAGGTGAATGTTAACTCAACATAAAATCTTCATGATAAATAGATTTTGGTCCTAAATGACTAGCTTCGTGTTAGGGGACTTAATACTAGAGTCCTTAACACGAAGGGTGAATACACCTTTAGTAGCCACCAAGTGCCTTACTTACCTAGCAACCACTTACAGTCTTTACCTACTTGCCTTTGATCTTTAATCACTCACGTTTTCTACCTACTTACTTAATGATCCTTACCCACTTATATATTATATGGGATGGTCAGTTTTGATGGGAAAATGTTCAAATCGATTAATTTTAGCTTATGAGATCATTTTGGCACTTGAACTTAGAGTTTTGCACATAATGTTCTCAAATATTTGGACTCTTATTTTTTTATTTATGTCTGTTATATATATATAATTGTTATGGTTATTCCATGACATATCTTGAGATTATTCAAGAGTGAAGTTATAACCTATATTGGAACTAGATTTAATTTTGTCTCCATTGTTTTTTAGTTACAGATATTTCTTTCTCCTCCTATGAAAATTTGACAAAGTAGAATAGTGATGCTCTATGCATGTGCCAGGCAGGAGATGAAACAACTTGTATTGTTGTTAATTGTGAGCTTGCTGGGTGACTAGAACTTTATTTTTATAATAAAATGCAATTAGGCACACATGGATCAATTTTCACATTTTCATTACTTCAATTTGAAACTTTTAAAATAATCATCTACATGGTTTACATGTTTTTTTACAATTCATCAAAATTCTCATGAAAATTTTGAGAATTCTTTTTATTTGATTTTTAAAAATTTATTTTCACTGAATCTGACAAGAAGGCAGGGTTGGTAGTTCGGTAGTGTGACCCTAAGCAGTTCAGGGTGAAGGCCGGAGTCATTCTGAGTGACCGATTACATACATATTTGTCAAATAGTGCAATTGTTGTCAAATCTCACCCCAAGTGAGCCAATTTGGCTCAACTCAACTCACTATTCCAATCAATTGCATTGGGAAGTCAAATTGATGACTATGGGGCAGTGCTGAAAACATCATTAACAACTTTGCAAACTTTAGGGGACCAACAATGTGGAACATTTGCAAAGCTAAATTGGAAAAAACTATTGAAGACATGGAAGCAGCATGCAATTGAAATGACACGCAAACTCACACTCACAAGCCCTGTTGCCACCCAGTTGGTTGCAATGCCTAAGGCAAGCAAATTCCAACCCCATAATCACTCAACTGCTCACAACTCCAGTGAGCATTCACTCATTTGCAACACCCAATAACCATTGGTAAAACTGCTTGCACCCATAGAGACACCTGTGCAAGCACCCCTGTAAACCTATACTACAATTGCAAACCCTCTGATTGTTCAATACCTATATCCACCTTAGCCATCAAGGAAGCCAAGCGACTCATTGTGGATCAAGCTAACTGTTTCTGAGAGTCAGTTTATATGTGCTCAAGCAATGGAACTATTATATACCCTTCTATTCTAGGATTTGCAAAACTACTGCTATGGTTTGAGCTTGTGAAAGGATTTCAACCCATCCAAACGTTTCCTGAAATTCTGTGAACTGTGGTCACAAGGCCAGGCAAGTTATTCTACATATTTTTGAGTGGATTCTCACAGAAAACATTCTGGTGGTATCCTTCACACACTGAAGCCATCAGTAAACAATCTCCTCCATCAATAAATGTCAAAAGTCTGGTGTTGCTTGAGTAGTATGCTGTTATCCAAGCAGAACAAAATCTGACCTGTCTAGAGAGGACAGAAATACCTGTTACTTGCATCAGGCAGTTCTTCACACCAAATGTAGCAGGATGAAAGACTGGAAAGGGTACAGATCTGCTTCTAACTTATAGACCCAACATGCTTTGAAGTGGGCAGAAATAGCCTGAAAACACCGTAGACCAAAGCAGTTTCCCTTCATTCACATCTACTTCCTGCCCTCTCCACAGTTGCATGTGAGGCAGGAAGAGGTTCAGTGACCAATTGCTCAGGGTGAGAACCCAATGACTGATCCTCCAACTTAATCCGGATACTCCATTCTCTGGCTGTTGGCAAGTGCAAGTCCTATTCATGTACTTCAAGTTTTCTCACACCTTTGTCAAGCTCCTGATAGTTTGTATCACCTTATCCTTGCAGTAGGCCCAAGCAAATGTGAGTTTTATCCATTACCAGGTGTACTTGGCAGCCAATAGCACTTCCTCATATTGCTGAGCTGCATTATCCCAGCTCAGATCCTGTGACATTCCACGCTGCTGTATGCCTGTCCAACTTTTCTTGAAGTCTCGATATGTCCAAATTGCATTTCCAAGAGCATCAGTTAAACCACTTACTGCAGGCCTGTCAAAAGTCCATCCTGTTCCAGAATCTGTAAATGGATCAAAAGGCTTCACTGTATCTCGCAAGCCACCTACTGAATGTACCACTGGAACAGTCCCATAGCGCATCGCATACAGCTGATTGAGCCCACATGGCTCAAAACGAGATGGCATCATTAGGATGTCTGCACCTGCAGTAATCCGGTGAGCTGTCTTTACAGAAAATCCCACCCATCCACGCACTTTATCACGATAGCAGCCTTCAAAGTGATGCAACATTTCTTCAAGGTCTTTGCGGCCTGTACCCAACATCACCAGCTGTAAATCTTGGTTCATCATCCAAGGCATTGCCCCTGCAATCCAATCTACACCCTTCTGATTATCAAGACGCCCAATGAACCCAAGCAATGGTACCTCACTGCGCACAGGCAAACCCAGTTCCTGCTGAAGTGCAGCCTTGCATGCAGGTTTGCCAGTAGCTAAAGTTTCAAGGGAGTAGTTGCTGTAACCATCACTCTGAAGGCAGGGATCCAACTTGGGATTCCACTCAATGTCATCAATTCCATTCACAACTCCCCTCAGCTTCCAGTTATGATCCCGAATGACACCATCCAATCCCCACCCTCCTTCTCGTGTTTGACACTCTCCTGCATACCCATGGCTAACAGTCACAATCCGATGAGCTGTGATCAAACCCGCCATGAAAACATTCATGTGTTCTCCTCCAATTGGATCAAATAAACGGAATTTATCTGCATAATGTTCTGGTAACCCAAGCTTTGCATAGTCTGACATTGGTCCACGGCCCTGCAAATGCCACCTAGATCAAAATGAGGTTGTGTAATGTGTCACGACTCATGACCTATCTATGTGTCTTGGCAACAGTTTCAGGTCTCTGACACATTTGAAAGTTGACTTCTACACCACCTATGTGTTTTGTGTAAAAGACAACATGCATTTCACTTCCTTAAGCAAACTCCAACCTGCTGTTTTCTGAATGTGCTCTGTAAAACTCTCTAACTTGATGTTTTGGAAGCTACATAAATGAATGACACATCAAGTACTCAAAAAAGGTTTGACATATTAACTAGTCAATCCTGATAGGCAGGGGATTCAGAACAAACCTGATGGGCCATGTTATGGATGACAAGGACAGAACGAGTAAACTCCATCAAGCCCTTGTCTCGATAGTATGCCTGCAAATATACTGGCAGCAAGGCTGTGTGCCAATCATTGGCAATGAAGACCAAATTGCCATCTCCATAGCAGACACCCCCACATGGTATATGCCAAGGCACCTGTAGTTAAGAGAGGATCAATAACATCCAGGTTTTTCATACAAGTCAGGCACAAGAGTCGGACCAACCCCACCTGGGCTATCAAATGCCAGAAAGAGCAGTCTCACCTCCACAGCAGCCTTGCAGAGCAATATCATGCGTCTCAACACCTCCTGCATGCAGTCAACCATGACCTTCCCAGTTGAGAAGAATATATCCCTAATACGAGGTCACTACCAACATTAACTTCTGTGTTCTGTAGTATTCTGGAAAACTCAAACTGAGTCATATGCAGGACTGATTGGCAGGCAGTAATGCTACACAGATTGCCACCAACAACATCAACTGCAACTTCTGTTGATCACAAATTTATGTATAACATTGTTGAAAGAGGGGGTTGGTGGTATGGTGATACCTCACGAGAACCACCATAAATGTTAGAAGCAACAGCATGGAAGATTGATGAATCAATAAACACAAAGTCAACCCCATCCTTATAGGTGTGAAAGTAGCCAACCTCAAGGTCCTGCCACCAATAAACAGCCACAGTTACTCAGCATTCCACCCAAATTGCTTAGGATTAGAAAGCTGAAGGAAGGCTGCAAGCTGACTATGAGGCAATGACAAGATATTGTAGAATGACAAACCTGCAAGGTGAGACAATGAGGAAGCAGACTACCTTAGACCTGGACATGGAGGAAAGTGCACATAGGTGAAACTGATAAGAGAAGCTGCAGGCAGCCAGGTTTCAATTGGAAAAGTAAACAACATCCTGCATGGCCATGAGAAGCAGGTAAGAGTGAGAACTGATACCTGTCCTGAAACATTGTATCTCTTATGGATGCCAGTTTCCCAAGCATCTAAATAGTTGCTGTATCGAGGAGCTACAACCTGCACCCAGCACAAAGCTTGAATACAACCACACCTTGCATGCTGCAAGCTACCCATATGCATGGAAGATTGGTGTGGAGAAGTAGAATTCTTTCATCTTCCTTTTCCATACATTCTGGAGTGTCCAGACAATGGTTCACAAGATCACATGAAGCAGCATGAACTTCTGGGCTTGTAATTGATTGCTTTTCAGATGTGAAAGCTCTACCATCACATCTTGTTACAAGCACAGGTTAATTTGAGCCATTAGTGTAGGATCCCATGGGCTTTCCAGCTTGACCAATATTTTAGCTGGCCCAAGTTGTGAATCCAATTTGCCATATTCTTACAGCCTTATTATGTGTACAACAAAGCTTTATGTCTTTGGGAGTCAACACAATTTAGCAGTTACCATGACACGATGACCACGGCGTGACAATGCTTTAGGTAGAGCCCCCACCACATCACCTAGACCACCTGCAGAATCAAACACTCACAGTTAATTACTTTTTCACTCTGATCTGTGACAGTCAAGAATCATCTGTGAGCTTCAGTTGAAACAATCCAAAAAAGTATGTAGCTTCCTCTTTGAATGATGAGGTGAATCTAAAGTAGGCAGTATTGACAAATAACAACAGAGAGCTATACAACCTAGAAATCTGAATGATCAATACAGGTGATCCATTGTACCAGTTTTAGACCAGGGTGCACATTCAGCCGCAACGACAATGACATTCATCACATTAGGTCCTGCCAAGGGTGGAGAGGCAACAGCCTGTACACTGTTTGTATCACCCACATCTGGGGCTCGTTCATGGCCCACTTCAGTCCTTGCAGTTTGTCCAATTTCTGAACCACTGGCTGGGTCTGCCTTTGCTGGAGTAGGAGGTGGTCCAACAAATGGATTCACAGGCGGAGCAATGGATGGGGCAGCAGATGAGGGAGAAAAAGGTTTCACAGAGGAGGGAGCTCGAGTTCCTGACTTCTGTGTGGAGGGTGCAGGCCACGCTGTTATCAATGGCCTCCCTGACGAAGGGGCAGATGTCTCCAGGCCAGTTGTCTTTTTGGGAGTCACGTTGACAGGCTTCCCAGCTTTTTCTACCAGATCATTCAATTCTGCAGATGGAGGTTCTGAATATTCATCTTTTTTGTTTGTGAAGTCTGAGTAAGTCCTTTGACGTTCCTCTATCTGCAGCAGAACAGGGGCATTCATTTTTGTGAACAAACTCAGAAACAATGCACTCATCCTGCTAATTTCAGTGGGCTCTGCATCCCTAAACTATGAGCATAAACATCCGAATCTCATCAGGTCAAAAAACACTGATTCCTGACAGTGGTTCTAAAACAAGAGAAAGTTTGCATAGCATCTGTAAGGATGCAAGGTCCCCAGGCAAATGTATTAGAAAATAAAATAAAAATTGCAGATTGTGTTTTCATTGACCTAAAATGTGCTCCAAAGCAGTCTGACATATCTTCCCACATTGCATATTGTGCTGAAGCATACAAAAACACAGCAAAAGAGGAATTGACATAAAGCAATTCAACGAAGAATCCAATCCTCCAATTGACATTCATATCACAAAGAGAGAGAGAGAATCTGCAAAAAAATTACCTGCTGCAGCAATTCCTTTTGCCTAGCCAGCAGCCTTCTACTCTCTTCCAGAACTGTAGATCTGTCAGAATTGCTGCTACCCTTCTCACCTTCTGAACTCATGCGGATGATGATGTGCCTCCCTTCTTCCCTGCTGCTGCTGCTCCCCCCATGTTGTTGCAGTAGTCGGCCACCACCAACCCTCCTGGTGCGAAAAACCCTGTACCTTCGTGAACAGCTCTGCAATCCTAAGGGTGAGGAGAGAGGGATATTTGAGGGAGTGAAGCACATACACGCATCCATACCTCCAGCCACTCCTCCTCCTCCTCCTGCCGCCGCCGCTGCTATAAGGCCCTCCTCCTCGTCCCGCCGATTCCCTTACCCCAATCCTCACAGCAAGAATGTTGTCTAATGCAAGAATGTTTGTCTACTCCCTTTCCGTCCCAGCCATTGCACGAGCAATGCCAAACTAAGCTAATTCTTCCCAGTACATGTACCAATTGCAGCATCAACAACAAAAACAACAAGATCAACCAAAAATCGCAAACCAGAACCAAAGAAAATGGTAGAAAACTCTTATCATCTCACAAAGAAAAACTCTTCCAGAAATCTCTCTCGCCACCAAAAACCCTATCAAGTCACCACCACAACCACATTTGTCCAAAAGACAAACCAAAAAACAAAACACGCCGAGATAAAAGACAGAGACCGAGTGTGTTTTATTAAAATGTAACAAATCCGACAGACCAGCATGCAGTCCGTGGGGAATAAAATTGGATGATGCAAACTAGTGTGCGAGCAATGGAATGCATGAATGAATGAATGAATGAGAGGTGCAAATCCGAGATGCTGTGTGCAGCCAATTGAGGATCAAAGATCGGGGAAAAAGAGAGGAGGAAGAAGGAAGAGAAGAAGAAGAAGAAAGAGGTGGTGATGATGTGAGGATCATCCAGAAAATAATTTAGCCAAATTTGGCTACATTCTAGATATGGAACTTTTTTTAAAAAATCCTTCTATATTTGTTGGTTATCTTACTGGAACTTATTATAAAAATATGGCGATTTGGAAAAAATTTCCCTTTAAAATCTGGCGAATTTGGGCCGAAATTTTAGCGAAAAACTCTGGATCATGTGTGTGTGTTTGTGTGAGTGGAACGAGAGCGCGTGCAATCCTGGAAGCAGCGATAGAATCGCACATGTGGGCAAAATGGGGGATGGGACTTTTATTTTTTATTTTCATTTCTTTTTGTGATCCACGTTTTTTTTTTTGCAGGCGTCTTTCTTGCCCCCCTTATCCCAAAAGGGCGAGCGGGAGGGGGGCATGGCGGACATAGGTCTCAAATTCTTTTTCTTCCCACTTGGTACCGAATACCCTACCAGTGTTGAGCGGTTCTTGACTTGTATGAATACTCCAGATCCCGGTTCCAGTTTTAATTTTTTTTGTAGAACTTGTTCTGGTCCCACACAAAAGTGGAATCTGGAATTCAGTTCCGGGTTGGGTTCTTCAAACAAATACATTCGAATTCTGGTTTTACCACACCCAATTTCAGTCAGATTCCGATATTCTGAAAATCAGGTTCAGTTTTGGGTAACTCAGATCTGAATCGACAATAAACATCTGATTAACCTCGGGTTAGCCCCCAATTCTAGTTTTTTTTTTCCCAAGAATTCTAGGTCCAGTTTCACACATAAATGAAACCAAGAACTGGGACTATATTCTTGTATGGTTTCAATTCCAAAAATCAAACTTGATTTTTCATTCTGATTTTAGTAATTGGAATCAAACTTGGTGATTCTAATCGGTCATATCAAGTAGCCGCCCAACATTGGTATGTAGTTGGCTTCGAGGAGGGGAGGGTGCTAAATAACACTTAGCAAATTCAAGTAGATATTTTCTTAATAATAAATTTGGGAGTGGAGGAGCTGGGTGGGCTAGTATTAGGAATGTCGTTGTTACCTTTTGAACATGGCTTGCGACTGCACGATGATGTATAATTTATTTATTTATTTAAAAAAAATTATGTACATAGTTGATAGAGGTTGTCACTTTTATTGATTTAAAAAAAAAAATTAAATTGAGATTGAGGAGTCTTGATATGTGAAGAACCGAGTCTGGATCTGCACCAAAAATAAAATTCATTGAACCAGAATTGTGGGTTCTCTCAAAAAAGATATTATTATATGTATATAGTAAATTGGAACTGTGCCCGATTTTTGCAACTGGGTTTGAAACTGAAATTAGGTTCTCAATTTTTGAAAGAACCATAACTGGGATCCTAGTTTTCTAAGATCCAGAACCAAACCGGGGATTTTTATTTTTTATTTTTTATAAATTTTCAAAGAAAGGACTAGAACCGGGGGTTAACCAGATTGTTAACCACTGGTTTTGGTCTGGGTTACTCAGAACGGGGTCTGCTTTTAAAAATAGGAACCAAAACTGGAACCAAGACTTTGCATTTTTTAGAGAACCTTTCTGAGAACCGGACCTACTCTAACTTATTATTTAGAACTGGAATGACATCTTCCTCGGAAAAGGTAAGATCCATCCAACACTGGTTTCAACTTGCCATAGCCATAGCCATTACCAGTTCAACCAACTTGCACCTAGGTGTTAGTTCAACCTGGCCCACCATGAGCTTCTTGTTCATATTGTGCTTTTTTATTTTCATCCCAATCCGATGAAAAAGTAGGAGCTATTTTTATTTTTATTTTTGTGTTCTATTATGGTAAGATAGGCTTAATGTGATTTATATCCACCAATTTATTTAGGGCATTTTTTTCCAACCAAAAAGATAAAAATTGGATCTATATCATTATTTCTATTATTTCTTATGAGTTTTAAAGTTGTTTATAGTTTAGTGGTTTTCTTTTGTATGGTTTTTTTTAAATCAAAAACTTATGCTGAAATAACATAATTTAAATTGAAAGGGCTCATTTTCCAAGTTTTTCACCAAAAAAAAAAAATTTCTCTAAAAATTTGTCACAAAAATTTCTTTCATGTGTTGCAAGGTTTTTTACAAGATGCAATGGATGAGGATGTTCATCATGTAAATGCATTTTCAAGGTTAGGGGATGTGCAAGTAGTTGTTGATATCCTCTTTTGATGTTTTGTCTAGAGACCTTATTTATTCTATTCATTCTTTTTTTTATTGACCGTTTGACATTAACTCACTTTTTTGACCTGACCTTCATGCAAATTTTAAATGTCTTTTGGGCCCAAATTATTTGAATTTCCCACAAGCCTTTTTGTTGTGTTGCATGTGAACAAGGATGCATCTTGTACCATAAAGAGAACAAGGACTTGCTTGTGTGTCCAATATGTAAGGCTAGTCGATATGTGGAGGGTTTAGAGACAATCCCTTGTAAGGTTCTTCAACACTTCCCTTTTATCCTTCGCTTGAAAAGGACGTATCAGTGCAAGAGCATAGCTCAACTTATGCAATGGCATAAAAAAAACTCATTAGAAGATGGCATGGTTCGGTCTGTGGTTCATTCAAAGGCATGGAAACACATCAATGTGATGTGATCAAATTTTACCAAAGACCTTAAGAACCTTCGTTTTAATTTAACTATGGATGGGATGAATCCATTTGGTGATTTCAATTTCAAGCATTCAACATGGCTGGTTTTATTGCTCATGTACAATCTACTTCCATGGTTGGTGATAAATAATTTTTTTTATGTTGTCTTTTATCATTCTTGGAAGAAAGGAATCAGTCAAGGATGCAACTATGGACACATACATGGCACCTTTGATTGAGGAGTTACAAGAACTATGGAAAAGAGTTATTTCATTTGAGGTTTCAACAAAAGGTGGTAAACAAACCTTTTAACTTCAAGGAATATTCATGTGGATTATTCATGACTTTCCAGCTTATGGACTTGTAATGTGATGTGTTAATAAAGGCTACAAGGGATGTCCCATTTGTGGACTTGATACAATAGTTTGATATTCCAAGCACATGAAGAAGATGGTCTACACATGCCATAGGTGTCAACTCAATCATACGCACCCTTACTATCAAAATGAATGTTGGTTTGACGACAAGTTGGAAACCAAAGTAACTCCTTGACCTATCTTCCCAAAACAAACACCTTAGGATCAAGGAAGGAGGTCTACCTGGGTCAATTGGTGATCCGATACACAAACATGGAATGAAACACAAATCATCATTATGGACTCTTGAGTATTAGCTAGTGAATATGTTTGACACAAAAATTATACACAGTCAATAAAAGAATTCAATTTATTCCAATAAACATGTATTAGTCAATAAAACATATTTTTGATATAGATAAAAAATATATAGTTATGTAACTATAAACTCAAGAAAGTTATGAAATTTTAAAAAGTTGGATGCATATTTTGGGTACAAGTATTGTGCTGATGATTGTTATTGTTGTTTATCTTATATAAATTATTTTTCTTGTGCAAATCAGGACCTCCTTATACAACATACATTAAATGTCATGCATTGTGAAAAAAATCTCATTGAACATGTGATGAATATCATGTTTGGAGAGGGTGATACTATATCAATGTAGAAAGATGTGAAGGATATGAATATTCAAAGTGGATTGTGGCCAATTGCAAAGAGAAAAGAAGGTGAATTTATTTTGCTAGTTGCACCTTATGTTTTGTAGTTGGAAGAAAAAAAGACTTTCATACATATCATTAAAGAACTATAAACACCAACTGGTGATTCAAATACCTTCAAAAAACGGATTCATATGGGCACAAGTAAGTTAAAAGGATTGAAAACACATGACTACCATGTCCTTATGCAACAAATTTTACCCCTTTGTGTATGTACCTTCATGCTTAAGGGTCCTCGACTTGCTATCATTTGTATGAGCCAGGTGTTTCGAAAACTTTGTGCAAAAACCATTGATCCTAGTATGATGAATTATTTGAAGCAAAAATCAACCATCACATTTTGTCTTTTGGAAAAAGAATTTCCTCCATCTCTTTTCAACATTATGACACATCTTATGGTGCATTTAGTGGCAGAGATAAAGTTGTGTGGCCCTATACATACTCAATGGATGTACCCCATGGAAAGATATATGAAATCATTGAAAACTTATGTTCAAAACATGGCAAGGCTTGAGGGTAGCATGGTTGAGGGCTACACAATGGAAGAAGCAATTGGATTTTGCACAGAGTACATGTAGAATTTTAAAACTATAGAACATCAAATTTGGGATGATTTTGAAGACCAAAACATGTATAATGAAATGCTTCAAGGTTCTAGGCAAATGAGAACTATGACTGCTGAATCTAGAGATTAGGCCCATTTTTTTGTCATAAAGAATGTAACAACATTGGAGCTTTGGAGAACATGATTTGGCACATATTGGTAATTTTAAACGACAAGATGTCTTTTTGTATTTTGTTCAAGTGTGAATAAAGTACAAGGTCAGATTTACTAACTGATTTTTAGATATAATTAATTATTACATCTTGTTATAAATATTGATTATAATTCATAATTGCAGAATTCTTTTGTATTATGAGGATGTGTCATTTGATAATAGATTTTTGTGGATTTTTTAGGAAGCATGAATTGCAAATGGAACTTATTGGAAGAATGCTAGGATAGGGAGGGTGGTATATCCACCTAAGGACTTGTTGCCTTTTTATGAAAATTGGCTTCCATAAGCTTTATCTTTAGCAAAGGAAAATGGTGAAAATACTGATCTTGAGGCCATTCAACTATTTCTACCTCCTGCATTGAAAGCAACATCATATCAAGCTATGTATGCATATGGAAACCATATTTGTGTGAAGATTGTTGAGACAAATTTGGTCATAATTGATTTTGGAGTAGTTGCTACTTTCATAACAAATAGTAATCCCATCAAAGCACATTTGGAATATGTTAAATGGGTTGAAAAAAACTTGGAGCTAGATTTTGGAACAACATGTGTCATTGTGTTGTTCTAGGTAAAGGCCAATTATAAGGGGACAAGAGCAATAATGAAACAATAGGAATATGGATTTACATTGGTGAATTGTAATGAAATGCTCCCATTTTTAGAAGATTCTTTTATATTTCCCATAGATGTGGAACAAATATTCTTTTTTGATGACCCTTCTAAATTAGGGTGGAAGGTAGTTTTGAAGAATGAACCTCGAAGGAAACGAGTTAAGAATGCAAAGGGTAATGGGCCAAAAATTAATTTGTTGACAATTGGAAATGATCATGATTTTCCGAGAATATAGGCCCCTTTACCACAAGGGAATGAAATTCAGAATGATGCAACGGAGTTTTTCATCCAATGAAGATGGCATTTATGAAGAAGCATTGGAAATAACACTCTTAAAAGATGATGATGACTTCCTTAGAAACTCATTATATGAAGAATAAAATAATACAATAATACTACCAAAGACAAAAATGTACCTACCTTCTATAACAATATGAATTTTTTATTCATAAATTTGTTGACTTCATTTTCATATGCAAGTTGTTCATGTAAACCATTGACTATTATTAGTGTGAAACACATGTTTGAGACATAGTTAAGAAAACATTAACTCAAATAAACATGAGATTAATCAAAATAACTAGCTTTTCTTGCTAGCTTGGGGAAATGAGTTTTTAAAATTAGTCATAGTCAAATGTGTGTTCTAAAAAGACGTGGTTTGTTGTAATGAACCCTTAAAGCTTTGACAAATAATAACAAAAAATTGATGAATTGCACTATATAAATTTCATTCACTTTGAATTATTCTAGAAATTGCATTTAATTGATTTGGGCTTTAGAAATAAGAACAATTATATAAACCATGAAAATGAAATTGATTCATAATTGTGTATTTATGTAAGTGTATACTAATCATTTTATAAATTTTATTTAAAACACCCTATTTAACAAAGAAGTACCATTTTTCATTAATTTTTAAATTCCACTTTATTTATGTAGAATGATAAAGACAACATTCAACCCAACTACATCTTTAATGGAAAAACATTTTGCAACTTTTAAAGTATCATAATCATTAACATTGTAATAACATAATGTACTATAGAATATTTTTGTATCATTTAACATAAGCTTCATGACTTTATGACAAATTGAAATTTTTAATGCGGAAGATTATTCATTATGGTGGTCTCTTTGTATGTGTAAAGTTTCATGGACAAATTCCCATTAAAACTAATATTTCTTAGTCCTTTTCTTACATTGCAATATTTGTGATACATTATTGCAAATTAAAAAGTATTCCATTCAACAATTGAATTGTTAATATGTGCACCAATTTCACAATTATGACAATTTAGGATGTTATTCACATTTAATTGCACATTTCCTTCATTAAAAAGGTGTTGCAATGAAAAATGTCAAATTGTGACTACTTTTTGTTTACATTGTACCATTGAAACACCCAACTCACACTTGTATTCATCATAAGGCTTGTATAAAGGATATGTCAAATATTATTATCTAAACATATTAGAGTCATCTCAAACTCACCCTGTGTTTGAACCTAATTTGACCTTGTAAACCATTTCTTGTCTGCAATTTTTAGTATAGCCAAGTGAATGATTGGGTACAATTTTAATAAAATTGTATATTAGGTCATAAAATTTGTAGGATTTTATTCTCACAAGACTTTATTTACTAAAGAATATGGGCAATAGTTAAATTGCAAGTAAAGCAAATGCATAATTGGGGGGAACCAATTCAAGTAAGAAAACTAGTTTGGTTTTTTTCTTTGTTTCATATGCATTATTTTCATCTTGATTTCCAATCATGTTTCCAATTTTGCTAAGAACTAGAACCCAATATTCACAATTTGGTGTACTTTATGGATAACTCCAATATTCATATTACAAACTTGAAATTTGTTTTTCCATATTAGTTTGGATTTACATGTAAAGCACTAAAAAAATCTTGGTGTATTTGGAGGGCACCTTCTATCTCTTAACATCCCTCCAACCAAAAAAGTAGATGATATTACACCTATTTTGTAAGAGTGGGAAGAATTTAAAGGTATAAGCTCCCTCCCATTTTTAAATAGGTGTAAAAACCCTCCCCTTCCTTATATGCCTTTTGATCTATGCATGTGTAAAGTTAGATTCATGATAACCTTCACTTCACTACTACAAAAACATGTATTTTATGCCCTTAACATTGTGATTAAAATGATTGACATGACTAAAATACCTATCCAAAATGATTAAGTTGATTAAATTTTGTTTGTTTTGCCACCCCTTCAAAAGTAGGTGTATTTAAAATGACTTTGAAGATTTATATTTTTAGTCTGAACAAACAATACATTTACACATGGCATTTTGAAACTTGCGTGGTGTAAGTGCATGTAGGTATCTTAATTAATGCAAGTTAGCCTTACTAGCATTATGAATGGTGATTTGTAACATTTGCTAATTTACAATCATGGGTAATGTTATTTTTGTAATTTGGTGTGCCACATGTATTATTAATTTCCTTAAATATTTACATGACTAGGATTTGTTGGCCAATATGGTATAGTTAATTATGGTGTTTTACTTTCAAAATATGTAGATCGTTATAATAGAGCTTTGGTGTGGGCTTTAGGAACATGTCAATCCTTTTAACAGTCATGAATAATGTTTTTCCACATAAAATAGTGAAGATCTCCTACCAACATGAAGAACTATATGTATATTGACTAGAATGTACATGTTGCCTACCTAGCCTAGGCTATTTACCCATTTGCTTATGTTTACATATTTATTTATTTCAGCTATTGATTTGCCCACCTACCTACTTATTTTTTATGTAATTATTTATGTACCTTAAGTTACTTACCTATGTCTACCTACCCATTTAACTTAGGTTACTTACTTACCTACACACCTACCTTCTACTTAAGTAGGTAATTTAGGTAGGTAGGTCAAGTAGGTAGTAATTAAATATAGCCTACTTACATAATCTATGTTAAATAGGTAGTTAATTACATTATGTAGGTTGGTAGATTTTAGGATAGGGTAGGGTAGCTAGCTAGGGTACATATTTATTTAATTAAACTTACCTAATAACATAGCTTAAACCTACCTACCTATTTAAGCCTACTTACTTACCTATCTAGGATAATATTTGTTTAACTATATTGTTCATGTTGCTTTATTATGGTTGAACACATGTTTACATTTCATATGCCAACAAATATATTTATTATTTATTTGTAGTTCTTGGTTGTAATAATGAAAGTCATTGCTTTCCTAATTGGGTGAATGCACGATATTGTGGTTCAAAAGTGACAAAAAATACATTCCCTATAAGTCCATACAAGATTCCTTAAAATGATTCAAATGGACATGGTTGTTATTTTTAAAAATATTAGTATTTTAATATTTGAATAATACATGTTCAATCACCTACAAACCTTCCCAATCTATGTGAAAATTAGTATTTAATGTAGCTATTGTCATTTTTTTGATTTGGAAGTCCTAAACGGAAAACCCATAAAGTCCAAAGAAATTATGCCCTATTTAAAACTTTCAAAAAATATGTTTTTGGGACAATTTTTTTGAAAAACAAACAAAAAGTGCAATTCATATGGACTTATGAAAATATGGTCACAGTTTAGCCATTCAAAAGTCCCTAACTATTAAACGATTAAAGTTTTCAAGGAAAGATTCTTCATGTGAATTTTATCATCTTGTATTACATTATATATTGAGTCCCAATAACAAATTTGGACTATGAATCAATATAATTTTTTCCATTTTGTGATGTTCTAATTAGGTGACCAATCCATATTTTCAACTTCAAAAGTCCATTACTACCAAAAAACAAGTTTTTTTAATCAATAAATAACCACATAATTCTTTTCATAATGAAGTTGTTAGTTTAGATCCGTCTCGATTAGTAAATCTAAAGATATATTAATCACCACAAGCATTTAAATAAATGGCACTTAGGGGGAAAACAATTTTTCATCACAAAAATGAGCCACCATAACTTACATCTATCCAATAACATAATTATAGAAATTAGATGGTGAATGACTTAACTTATTACAACCAAATATATTACCAATGGAAAAAACTACAAGTCTGATTTTACTACATAATCATGTAATCATTAATGCCAAATTTAAAATTATAAATATAGCCATATATGAAGTAGTATATACCATGTTTCGGTGTAGTGCCTCTTGCCTTCATTATGATACATCAAAAGTTCTAGTTTGCAATTATTTTTATTCATCTTTTATCTCTTTCTTTGGAAGTTAGGGTTACCTTCCCTTCAACAATCCTTTAACATCAATGTGTTTTTTGCACTTTTTATTGCTTTCATCCGACAACTTTCATTAAAAGCTACTTTAGGGATGTTGAGTTTACATTGTTAAATGTTCATTTCATTACTTGATTGTGGTCTTAAAAGCTTAATTGCATTCTTATTTGAATTTGAAATAAGTTTGTAGGAGTTTGTAATTCATTTGGCAACTTGATTATGATCTTAAATGGCTAATTGGGCCATTATTTGTTCAAATACAAGTTTGTAGGGGCTTGTAGCTCATTTGAAAACTTGATTATGATCCTGAATGGTTAATTGAATCATAATTTGAATTTGAACAAGATTAGAATTAAATTTAAGTAAAAATTGCATGAGTAAAAAATAGGGTGCAATATATTGCTTGTTGGGTAAAAATATAAGTTAATTAATTAGAAAAAGGGTACATTTTATTCAAATAATCAATTTAATTATGTTATAGGATATGTAATAATATGAAAGAATGGATTATAATTAATATAGGGTGACTTTAATATGTATATTTTATAAAATTAAATAATAATATGATCATAAAAAAGAGGTTAGACATTTATCTAATATTCCTCCTAAAAATGGTTGTTTGACACATGTAAATCCCAAACTTTACATTAAGTATCCCCCTTGGGGCAATTCCAATGAAAAATGATTAAAATGGGCAATGTGGCAATGCAATGAAGTTTTGGAACAATTGAAAGTCATGAATGAGCATGTAGGTTGAACTATTTAAAAAAAATCACAAAAACCTCATTGATGGCACATTGGTAACCTTAACCCCGTATCCTTGCCCAAGCCCTTCCCTTAATGACTTGGATGGATTGTCCATTGGTGTGGTCTCCCAAGACTTTCCAAGGCTATGATCACCTTCACCAAGGTGCGAATTCTTATTTCAAAATTAACCAAGGGGGTGATAACAACAATGAAATCTAAGAACATGGCAACCATGGCAAGTTGGTTATTGTCAACATTTGATGTACATGATATTTTTTTGGCTCGGCAAAATAAACATCAACCATGAGAAAAAGTAACAATTTGAAGACAATTAGAAATTTAAAAGTGATTTTAAAGGAGGAGTTTGAAGCAAAGGTTAGGACAATTCTAGAATTGTAATTAGTAATTTGATGTGAAAACATTGGTTTTGTGTAATCCAACCTCTTTTAATATTATCTCCATTTTCTTTTAAATCCACAAACCTTGAACCCTTAATTTCAAACACTAAATCCTATCATTTAGACCCTAATACCCTAAACCCTAATTTTAGACCTCAAGCTCTCACTTCAGACCTAAAAAAAAACCTTAAAGTTTTAACTTTAAATTCTAAAACCCCAAAAATTAAACTTATAACTTAAACTTTAAAAATACCAAACACAAACCCTTAAATTAAACCCTAAAATCTCAAGTCCTAGATGTCAAAACCTAAACCTTAAAAAGACCAAACAAACACCCTAAAAACTAAACATTAAAATCTCAAGAGTTAAATTTAAGTGTTAAACTTTAACAAGACCATATACACCTGAAAAAAAATTGAAAATTGAAATCCAAAATTGTGAAACTTAAACATTAAAACTAAACTTCAAAAAGACCGAACATAAACCCTAAAATTTCAAGTTTTAAACCCGATAAGCTAAACTTAAAATAGAAACCCTAAAAAAACCAGTTCACCTAAATTGATCCTCATAGGAATTTCATCCCCAGTTTTGCATTTGTGTTACCTGCACCTACATTGGTATGCACATTCTTTATTACTTAGTCATGTCTTGTCAGAATAAAATACTGCAAATCTTAGTTTCATTAAAAATGATACTCAATTTTGCTCAATTTACACAGCTAGGATCAAATTGGGATGAGACAAGATTTGCAGGGATCAAACTAGGGCCCAAAGACAGGGTGACTTGAAGGCTAATTCTAAGATATTTTCAGATGAGATATTCAAAATACCTATCCAACACTGGCTTGAAGCCTGCAGTGTGGATGCCGACATGTTTCACTCACTCATTTTGATATTTTCCATAGAGCAGAATGTGACAGAAATATGCAAAATAAGACAGATTGAAGCAGACTGTTAGAGAAGAGCAAAAAGAATGAAGTGATTCTTAGACATGGGTGGGTCCCTTCAAAGGACAAGAAAAGTATACAAGCACACAACAACAACTGATCATTGACAATTGTCCCAGAAGTATGACAATTTGTGCCTAATTTGTCATCTCCTAACACAGCTACAGTTCTGTACTTTAGTTGAGATAAGCCCATAATAGTATCTGATTTGATCTAGACATTTTCTATCTTTATTGATAAGAGCAACAATTCAGAGAAGAAGAGGAAATAAGGAAAGAGAGAGGACATGACTGCTGAGCCTCATTTGCATTGGGTAAAGAACTGGTAGAATTATTTTAGTGTAGGTAGAGGGCTCCTTACGCATGGTAGGTTCTGGAACCTTACTTGTCAGTCCTCCTCTCCTTTTCAAACAAAAATCATAGCCATTAAATTTTTACCAGATCTTTATGCTATATAGGGACCGCATGATCATGCTGGGATCCTACTTTGCACTAGGCCCTCATTTCTAGAGTGGCCCTATTTGCAGTCCTTATTCTACATGTAAAGACCTACACCAATTTTCCTAGTGTAATATGAGTGCACCTTACAAACGGTATATTTCTTCTGCTGTTTGTGAGGGCATTTCAAAAAATGGATGGCCTGTTGTTGGTGTTCTGTTTTTTTAACACCTCACCAATTTATTTATTTTTTCTTCCCAATATGGTGGGTATTATGGGATTAATGATAATAAATTTAAAAATTAGTTTTTTATGCTTGGTAAAGCCCTTGAACACAGGCTTTACTGGAATTGGGCCTTCTGCCTCACATGGGCCCTAATTTCAGGGCCTCAGCTTTTACCCTATGCTAAATGATCAGGTGACTCAGATATGTCATCTGTAGGAGGAGGCCATGCAATTGATCCTACTCCAGTGTCCCCTTCTCACCTCTCCCCTCCCCATCACAAAATAGAGGTGAAATTAAGCTTTAGAAGGACAAGCTTAGAAGGACTGTCCCTTTCTCACCTCTCCCCAGTCCCTTCTGCATCACAAAAGAGAGGTGGAGATTAAAAAGAACTTGTCCAAATCGAATCAAATAATGAACAGGTGTTGGACTGATTCTAATATATCTCTTGGGCAAGAATACATAATTTTTTTTCAAGAATATATCGACTGAGTAGAGCCATGGAGGTTCCAATCTTTTTGCCAAACTAGGTAAAGGTAAAGATAAAAGACAACATTTGCCTTGTTTGCAAGGTAAGGGGTAAATATTTCATAATTTTCCAGGTGGCTCAATAGTGTGGATGCTGCACTGGATGAGGGCTGGTGAGACTACAAACCCTAAACCCTAAACCTGAAGAAATCCATCCATCTATCCCTTCTGCATTGAAAGTAGGTGGGGTGGCTGGTTTCTTGTCACTCTGCTGGTTTTAGATACAGATCCCACTTTAGAGTGCGAAATTCTCAAATTCGTCAACATCAACTGTTGTGTCATAGATGATACAATTTCACACAACTATCAAGAGCATTGATGCACAATGGGTACGAAATTTAGAACAAGTCACCAGTCCTACACCATCTCTCCCACAATGGTAGCCACATATTGGGAAATGACAGTTCAGAACATAATCGATGATGAATGTACCTAATCGCCAAAACTGTTTCTTATTCCCTTGGTTCACTGCAATGATCTTATATCATATAATGATCCCTTGGTTCACTGATCTGAAAGGTAAGCTACTTGTCGAAAATGGCAACCCACAGGGTCCTGATATTTGGATTATTACTTTGTCATCATGGCACTTCCAATCATGATCTTTACAATTAGAAAAATACAAGTCCGTTACATATACGGGAAAGCTCTGGCTGCCAGGCATTACCCAGGATAGCACATAATGCAAAATGCTTGGCCACCAGTTATACACGGAACCCAGTGCAAAGGCATTCCAGTATTTCTAAATGACGGTTTTAGATGATGAGGAGAGAGGCTTCCTTGATGATGACCTTAAACCCTTAAAGCTTAAACACCTCAACCCTAAACCTTATTGTGCTGTTTTTATTCAAGTGAGCCAAATATGATTAGAATGTAACATGGATGAAAATGACATGTAATTTGTCTTGTTTAGTGTTAATCACTTTTGTGATGACATTTTGTGTTTAGGCTTTACTGAAATCAAGCCAATAGTGGTTGGGAGTGATAACTACCTTACAAGCGATTGAGGTCCCAATTTGTCACTAGCACATATTATGTGACTATAGGCCCCCTTTAATTGGAGGCGTATTTGAGTTAGCTAATCATTATCAAACCCATAGGGTTTTAAACTTTAAGAAGGGCGGTGTCCCATCTTGCCTTCAAATCATTAGTTCCAGATAGTGACCACTTCCACAACAATCAAAGCCCTATACCTCTAGGGTGAAAAGGCATTTAAATCATTCTTAATTGGCAAAGTAGGGGGGAGGGGGGAATTTTTTTTTAAGAAAGTTGGAACAATGAAAACTGAGTAACTAAAATTAGACAAATAAACACTCAAGAATCAAATAAAACTTCAAGTTAACATGAGATTTTGTATACATGGAAACTAAGGTATAATCCCCATGAATACTAAGAGAAGACTGAATTTTTTTTGACATAATTTGTCTCTGTTGATTAAAATTTTGAAACATCTATAACATATCAATAGATACTTTTTTACATCAACTATTAATTTCAGGTTTTAGGATATTTATATATAAAAAGAAAAACCTGATTGATTTGTATAACATTCTAATTTACGGTGAAAAATACAAAACATTAACAGTTACATAATTCTAAAACATTGATTAAGTGAACATATATAGTCTCATCACCTCCACATCAAAATGTTAATTAGGATGCCAGATCATATGAATGGATTTTGGATTTCAAACCTATCATATACCGTGAGTCTAAATTTTCAGTTAATTAAAAATGTCTAATTAGACTACACTCAAATCGGGGATAAAAAATGAATTAGATCTAATAATAATGTCCTTAGAGGGTGAAACTAGGGCCCAAAGACAGGGTGACTTTACAGATCTCACAACTGTCCAGGTTAATCAAAGACTTGCCAGGACTACCAGGTAAGAACTAAGAACCAAATCTTACTGGGAAATTATTATATACTGAGACTTAATAATCTTAAGTCAGTGGTTAATAAGTTCATGTTATTCAATGATCCCTTGCTTTGGCAAATTGAATTACGGTTTTATTTTTAAATTCAGGAAAAAATATTTTTAAAAATGAGGTCTCAAATTTACCTCCATGGATATATTTATTTAGGTAGTAATTTTCCAAAACCCTAAAATCAGAGTAGGTAGGGGTGGGCGGGGGTGGGATGGGCCCTGCGCAGTATAAACGCCGTCGTCGCTCCTCAGCCAAAACGCCATCGCAAGGAACCGTGCCCTTCTGTTCTCTTGCGCTCCCTCGCCATCTGTCTCGCCCTCTCTCTCTCTTCTTCCTCGCGGATCTCTTCTCTTTCTTTTTTCTCTTTCTCTCTCGACCAGTGTCTTGCTTGTTTCTTTGTTCAATTCTCGAAACTCATCAGTCACCATGTCGGCCTGCGATAATGGAACATGCAAATGCTGCCCCAGGTGTGGCTGCCGCCACACCTGCACGTGAGTAAAATCGTAAAAACATTTCTGAGTAGTCGTCCACGGGCAGACCTAATATCTTCTTCTGCACCCGCGCGCCCACTTTCCTCTTCCAGCAGCGTTTGTGTTTGTTTGTTAGATTTTTTGTGCGCTGCATATACAATTGATCACTACTGTTGTTGACACGATTCTCAGTATACTTCTTTTTTTCTCGTTGATTCTTCAATGGGTAGTAGTGGTGGTGGTCGTGCCATGATCATGCCTTGCATTGAAATGGGGACTTACGCGAATGGATTTTATTTTTATTTTTGGTAACGCAAGTGAATTGCTGACTCGCACGCTCGCTCTCTGTGTGCAGATGCAACAGGAACTTGGGGTTCGAGGATGGCGTTTCTGACATGAGGTAAGTATAACGTCTAGTGCTGTCGTCATTTCCAGCTAGCTACTTCTTGTCTGTCCGCCCTGGTCCACGACGCATTGCAGATCTCGTACCATGTGTGTAATGCTTGCTTAAATCTAAGCTAGACTTGTATCAATACTACAACCAACCCAATTATTAATATTGTGATCACGAGCCGCGGTCGCCGCTGCTGCTCGCACATTGATTTTATCATCAGCAAAGAAAGAAATGAATAT
>Ga0209208_10002086_pt1 | contig 28522 bp, 15 predicted proteins | sample S1TSphfallax_3_FD_187694 | JGI IMG/M metagenome (GOLD analysis project Ga0209208, IMG submission 187694) | Host-associated microbial communities from peat moss isolated from Minnesota, USA - S1T2_Fd - Sphagnum fallax MG (SPAdes) (version 2) | ecosystem: Host-associated > Plants > Peat moss >...
ATATGCATGCAAGATCATACAAGGATATGAAAGTTGTGTAAAGTAAGGACAAATAATGGGGATATCTTGGGGATGAAGGTTGTAACATTGTTGTGTCAATCAAAACACCATGTCATTCTTTGTGTTTACCCATGTTCAAAAATCAATGAATTATGTTTAAAAATAGTCTAGAACTTTTCATTGGAAATGAATAGTTCATTTCTTTTTAGAAGGGAGGAAGAATCTTATGTGTAAGGTGCCATCCTTTTTCGAAACATAAATTTTATTAACAATAAAGTGTCCTCCACATACATTTTAAAAATCTACATGTTGTTTCCACATGTTTTCAAAACTTTTGTGCCAATGTTGGCCTAGAATCAACTTTTGAACATAATCTTAATATTGGGTGTTTTAAATGAATTATACAAGCTTGGTCATATTATTGGGTTTAAAACTAATTCTTGTTTAGTGTGAAATAGTTATAAATTTTATTATTCAACTATTTTTTTAAATAACTATTAATTTTGGGTACTTGAGAAAAATAAAAGGCAAAGAATTCATAATTTTGCTCATTTGAAAAGTCCTCACTAATTTTGGGTATTTGAAAAATAAAAAATAAAGACTGCCAAATTAAGTTGTTTCAAAACCTTTAAAAAATTCTCAGGTTCATGATTTTTTTTTTTTGAAACCTATTGATTTTTTAACTTTTAGAGAAAATTGAAAATGTGGTTATGTATCAAAATCGAATATTTGATTTCTTGGTAATTATGACTTTATATATCAAAACTAAGTATCTGATTTTTTTATAATAACCATGGTTATGAATCCTAAGAACCTTTCTAATATTTGACATGGGTTTGTGTAGTTTTTAATAACAACCCAACAATAATATAAAAAATTAAACATGGTATTGAAATTGGTATGAGGTAGGTATGTATTTGACACAATTTCAAGTCATATGACTTAAAGTCATATAAACTTGATAGGGTACTTGATATTAATGTTCATACTAGGTGCATGTTTAAATATCAGGCCAACACTAGTTTGTATGTGCATATGAAATATGTTGATTCCATGTTGAATCATTTTTTCATTTTGATGTGTGGCCTTTCAACATTATGAATAATTCCTTTTATTGAAGCATAAAGGGTGAGATAGTGGCAAAATATTAATAGGGTTGATTTGGGGATTAAAAAAAATGTTTATCCAAAGGGAAAAAACAAAGGATACCAACATACCTCACCACAAGAATACAAAGAAAAAATGAAGTTTAATGCATTTCTTTCACTTCTAGAATCCACTCAAGAAATAATTAGGATTGATTGTACCCTACACCAAAAGACATGGGGATAGGGATTCAAACTTGAAATAAATTTTGATGCGATATTTATATGATTTCAAGTGTCCAAATCAAATTTTTTTCATGTAAAACCCAAATGGCCTTAATGAATGTAATAACCACATGTATATTTCATAGTACATTAGTGTGACATGTAAAATTGAAAACAAATCAATTTTGTTGAATTTGTATTGAATTTCCAATGACAAAGAATATTCAAAGTTCAACATTTCATGCACCTTAGGTCCACAATTAGGAAAGCACCTCCATAAACTCCTACTCATTGAGCACTTTCAAAACAATGCTAGAAGCACACCCCAACTTCTCTAAAACATTTAGTTTTGATTTTATGGAATTTTCAATGATTAAATTATTCAATATTCAACAAATTTTCCATAGTAGGTCTAGACATTATGAAACCACTTTGGTGCACCCATACTCATCAAAAGCGTTTCAATGGTATCAAGAGCATGGTAAAGGACATCGTGGTTTGGAAAATTTGAACATGACAAACTTCTTTCCTTCCTTGATAGATACACATGTCATTTTGAAGTAACCATAATGATGTTGATTTCTTCATTTGAACAAATCTTGAAAAGGATACAACCAAATCAAAAATTTCATTTCATTATTCTTACTTATTAGGAAATCTTATGCATTATTGTGCATAATATAATAGTTCCCCAAATGGTTATATGTTCAATGGGTTCAAAATGTTTTTCTTTAGGTGCAGGTCGCCTATGTAGGAAATAATTTTGCCAAAAAACATGTTTGGTAGTTCATTGAAATTTATTTTTGCGTTTCTAGCATTAAACCAAAATATTCATACACAATTATGTATGAATATGAAAAAACACAACTAACACATGAATTATCTTATATTAGACTATTCAAATTTTCTCACTTAAATTTCTTTCATGTGAACGTTATTTGTAAAAAGTCGCTTTAAGAAGTCCTTTTGGTACCCTAACTGTGAATGTACCTTAACAAAATATTCAATTTCAATACAAATGAATTGTACATGAAATTCTACTAAAATAAAAAAGTAAATATCATTTTATTTTGTTACCTTTGAATTTTGTGAAATTAGTTATTACATTTGGATTGGTTCCTTTTTATGACTTGGAATGCATCAAACTTTAATGAAAGATGATATAAATCACATTTAATTTCAATCATAAAATTATTTGTTGATAGAAAAGTAGTTGGTACCTTACTTATTTGCCACTTCAAATATTTAATGATAATTTCATTCATTAAATTATGGATTGATGTTTTCATTGAACAATGATTCATATTTTATTATGTGTTTGTGCAAAATTTGACATATGTGTGATGAATTGAAGCTTAAATTATTAGGGTTAAATGATGGTGAGAAGGGATCAAGGTTTAAGATATGCAATTACAATGTACATGTGATCCTTTCATTATTCACATGGGAAGAATCAAGATTAAAGTAATAGTCAACCATAACATGTCCATTCATTGCCTTTTCACCTTCTTCTCACTTAAGTTTGATTAATGAATAAAGTTTTAAAACTAGAAGCTTCTCTTTATTTTCAATTTCATGCCCATTTTGTAGTGCAATGTTTGTAATTGCCCACCTACCTTCACACAACTTTTGACCAACAAAAGAGAAAACATCTTGGTACACACAATAATTTCCCAATCACTTTTCATATTCCTCTTCTTTGGTTTTATGGCAACAAGCCCACTTTCCAAAAGCTTAAGTTACTTTTGTCAAAACCCACTCTTTATACTTAAGTGTGCAAGGGGACAAGTTAGAAAGGACTACAAGAAGTCTTAGTGTATTAGGTTGGGATGAACATCAACCATGACAACACTTTCCTACTAGGGATGGAGGAACACTCCTAAAAAGTAAAAATAAAAACTTGAAGTTTTGAAACAAGTTCAATGGAGCCATTGTTTATAAATCAAACATAGAAATTGCCTTAAGCAAACACAAGAAGACGACCCTAACAATGGGTTGTCCTTTGTTGGCCTTAAACAAAGATGATCACAATGATGGATTGGAAAAACAATAGGAGGAAAATTGCACTTGCAACTACAATTTGTAGTTGGAAACAACAAACCAAATTAATTTTTATTTTTTTTGCAACTAAAATATATTATTCACAATTGAAAACCATCAAGTCAACAAGTGCAAATTGAAAATCACATTTTAATTACAAACATCAGCCATGTGTCAACACCGCAACAATATTCACTTTAAGGCACTTTTAATTACAAATGACATTTATTATTATAGTTAAGGGTCATTTTCAATTGTAACTTTAAGGTATATGAATTTCATTTGTTCACTTTGCATGACATCATTAGCTTTCCAATTTTAAGTTTGATTATGTTGCAACTAAGTCAAGCAAAAAATTCAACTAATAATTCAATGGCATATGGTGCATTCACATATGTGGGTTAAGTTAGGTCACATGGCCCCTAAATATAAGCCACATAAATTAAACTAGGCATGACATAGCCCATGTAGACTATGTGGCACCTATGTTAGGTCTTAGTACTTTATGAAATGGAAAACAAACAATATGGGATAAAGATTATTGCAACATGTTTGCAACCCAATTGCAATTTAGTCATTACGACTACCTATTAATAATTATTTAGCTAGCTACCTAGCCTAATCTTCTATTTATTAACCTAATTTACAACCTATTTTTAACCTAACCTATTAATTAATGTAGCCTATGTGGCACTTATGTTGAATAAGGTGCCGTTAAGACCTAGACCACCTAGGTCACATGCCACCTATGCCTATACCACATATGCCACATGGCACCAATGTCTTGACCACTTAGGCCATGTGGCACCTATGCCTATATCATTCATGCCACACGGAAACTAGATTTAAACCTTAAATGTAAGCCATGCCACATGTCACATAGGTTAGGCCTTGACCTAGGCCACCTATTTTAGGACTATACTTAAATAATTTATGTGACGCTATTAAGGGGACAAATATCCTAATCTAGCTATCCTTGTCCATGTGCCTCCTAATAATTTCTTAATTATTAAAGGTCGGTTACATTTATCATCTTCTATTTAAAAGGATATGAAACTACTTGGTAGTTAGTATTTGATGATAGGATAATGGGCAAGTAATTTGCCACTAATTGGGTGTTTGTGGAGGAAATTGAAATAAGGGCTTAAATTGTAGTAGAGGATGAGGCATTTGTGGCTTATGGGGGAGATTTTTTTGGGTTTTTGATTCTACATTTTAAGTTATGGAATTTTATCTTCTTCATTTTATGTGTGTGTGAGTAATCTTGGAGGATTCTAGGGGAAGATGAAAAGGTTGTACCCCTTGAAAAGTTGTAATACAAGGAGATGGATTTCTAAGTGCAAGGAAAGGTAGTTAGTACATTTGGTTTTTTGATGTTTTAAGGGATTTTTTGTACTTTCTTTTTTTCAAGTAGTTCATTTTAAATTATGAATGTAGAATATTATAGTTTTCATCTTAATCTTAATTCTTTTTAAGTTTTAATTAATATGTCCAAACCACTAGATGGTAGTTATAGCAAAACCAAAGAGGGCAACAAGGATGGAATAGGTTGGTAATAGCGATAAAAAAAAATAAAAATTTTAGGACTAGTTCAATATTGTAGAGGTATTAAGTGCAAGTTGGAAGGTACCTTTATGCCTTCATTATGATATACAATTGAAATTTCAACTTGCAATTGTTTTTATTCTTTTTTTTTGTTTTTATTTAGAAAGTAAGGCCACCTTCCCCCCCTTAATCCTTTAAAATTGTGTTTTTTTTTGTGTTTTATTCCTTTCACTGGAGAACCTTCATTAAGAATCACTATAGGGATGTTGGGTCTAAGGTATTAGAGGTGCATAGGCTAGGCCAAATGGCATTTAGGTTAACCCTATATCACTAGGCCACATGACACCTAAGCCTAAATCACATAGACCACATGACATTTAGGCTTCAACCTAGGCTATGCCACTTGTCACTTAAGGTTAAGCTTACTTAGACTAGGCTATTTAAGCAAATAGTTTAACTTACACCTCCTACATACCTAAACTAAATATATATAACTAAGTATACTAGGTAGTTTAGTATAGATTTATGTACACCTATGTAATAAGTAGCCTAACCTAAGTATATAAGTAACTTAAAATGGTTTAAAACAAATATACTTGGATGCAAAGTTACAAATGTGCACAACATTTCATTCATCTAACTTGAACTTTTTCATTTGTCCCTATAACTCTATCATCAAAATAGTTAAAGAATTGACTTGTGATGTAGTCATGTTATCCAAAAGTTGCATGATGCTTGATGATATCATATTTTTAATTGGCCTTTCCATTATAGATCAATTAGAAAGTTTGTTAACGCCAAGAATATTTTGGAGGTTGTAGTCTAGTAAAAAGGTTATCTTCAACTATCCACCAAATCAATAGATCGATCGATTTATTTGGTAATGACCATTAAATTATATATATATATATATATATATATATTTGCAACATAGTTGAAAATGATCATGGCAATGGCCTTGAACAAATATAAAAAGACAACCAATGTAACAATATGCAAAACAAATTTTTTTTGCTTCAATGTGTAAGAAAATTATGATGCAAAATGTGATAGCTTTGAAAAGATGATTATAATTTTTTTGGTATTTCCTATGAAACAAATTATAACAAAAATAATCAAATATTTCATTGTTAAACCTAAAATTGCATAAACATTTAACATACCTTCAATTTCATCCAAACTATACTTTCATCATTTCACAATCCCCCCCTCTCCTTTAAAGGTGACCCATTATGGAATAACTAAAGGTCAAGCTTGCGTTCCTTGGCCTAGTTCATTCATGTTGGTCAAATAAGAATCTAAAATTTAAAGTAAATGTTATTTTTTAAAAAATATTTACAAAAATGCTAGATTTTGGACTAAAGAAAATGCTAGATGAGCTTATATTTACTTGTTTTTTTATATGATTTTTCACACATGTAAAATTCACCAATTGCCTTAACTAACCCCAAGTGCAATTGTCCATGCATTGGGTCATGGACTATTTTGTTTACAATATTTTCTCATTCAATAGGTTTATACATATATACTTTCAAGGGGGACATTAAGTGTTAAGATTCTAAACTACCTATGTCAAACAAGAATTTTTTGTGGGGGTATTAGATGAGGGAATTTTATTATTCCCCACCCTATTATTATTTAGTTTTAAAGTAGGCACATATTTCAACCACATGATATTTAATTATAATTATTTGTTTTTCAATACCATGTATTCATTTAATTTTTTAAGTTTAGTATGCATGGAGTTGGAAAGGAAATCAAAATTGCTCTTTTAAAAGTAGAATACTTGCATGGTGATTTGGGACATGCAAGAGGTATTGACTAGTGACCTCAATATCTTTTAGCAAATCCACTTCATTATATAAGTAATATTATCAAATTTTGTGACTAATGCAATTTATGTTACAATTTAAACATATGAAATTCTAGGATTAAATTTGTACTAAATTTGGTTAATGCAAGTTCAATCTTCAATTAGTTCATGGTACACAAATGGAACAATAGAAACATAACAAGAAACTTAATTTGACACCAATTCATACTATCTTACAATATAACATGTTTAACATTTCATATGATCAAGGTACAAAATATAAATTAATTATTCATAACCCATTGTATGTATGATGGGTTCAACAAATTTATTCTGGTGTTTTTAACGATGCAATACCATTGTTTCGGAGACCTTGTGAAAAATTCATAAAGATCTATGAGCTTGATGATCATTTTTTCAATAAACTAAACAATAAACCATATTTAAATTATGAATGAGAAATGAAAATGAAAGAGAAGCATATGAATCAAAATATAGTCATCATCCCAAGACGAGGTCAAACAAACTTGTTTTGTGAAGGAATAATCCATAGTAAAACAAAACTTTCATTGATAACAAGTAGAGGATGCAAGATTTAACAAACAAATGAAAAATAATATAAGAACTCTTAATTTTTATTAATTGAACTTAGTAACAACTATGTTGTTATTTTTTTTCTATATATATATATATATATATTTCCATTTTTTTCTAATACCATGGATGAACATATACTTTCTATTAATTATACTATAATTTTTAAAATAAAGGTTTAAGGTAATCCATCCCTTTATTAAAGAGGTTTGGACCAATGTCTTCATGTGTCAAAAAAAGAGAAAAGGAATGGAGTACAAAATGACTAGTCCAATCCTAGCTTCAAAAAGCCCATGCCCAACTCATGGAATTCTATATTCTTAATGTGTCTAAAAATCTTAGATCCAAGTCTAAGAGAGGTTTACCCCTTTTTTTGATGCATAAAAAACCTAGGCTCAATGTAAACAACCAAGACTTGTGCCTAGTTGAAGAGACCCCACCTTGACACATGGGTGATTGCATTCTAAGGTGGATAAAAATGGACACATTCACAATTTTATTTTTAAAAATTAAAAACTAGAATGTTTGATGTCTTTATAATGCAAATTTGCCCATTTGAAAATAGGTGCCAAGTGGAAAACTTAAATTTTGAACTTACAACTTTTCAAATTGTCCCAATTTGATTAGTTAGGAAAAAAATTAAAACCAAAAAAATAGGTTTACTCAATTTTATAGTTGGTAAAATGTGATGTAGGGTAAGGTAGTAATGTCATTTTTCACAAAAACAACTTTTCTCAAAATTTTCATTTCAATAAATCGAAGACTTTATGAACTACTAGTAATTTTACATAGATTTCATAAATTAAAAAATAAAGTTTGCTTGAAACCTTTCATTTTAGCAATTATAATAACTTCACAATCATACTGGACAAAAATCAACATTTGACACATATTTATTATGTAATGAAAATTTATAACATTATTCATGAACAACGATAAGATTTGTTATATCAAAGTCAACCTTATAGTGAAATGATAGTGTTTCATCCTCAAAATTTTAAATGTTGAGAATTAAACACTTGAATCAACCTATTAAATATTTTGATTTTCAAATGTTATAGATTAGTTAGACAATTCTCTTCTCAAATTTTAAATCACACCTTAACACATACAATACCAAACTTGCCCTTATCCCCCCCCCCAAAAAAATTACCTTTATTACACCAAAAATTGAATGGTCTAATGTTTAGTCGTCCATCTAAGCCCTTGTATGGACAAAACCCAAATCGAAAAGCCATCTATTTGTGTAAAAGTGGCACATCCTCAAAATGTTTAATAGATTGATTATTTCTCGTTTATGGAAGGGTTATGAAGATCATTGGTTGTTATGGCAAATGTTTTAATATATATGCCTTAATTGCTTTTGAGTTTGTGATGTCAAATGTGTGATATTGAATGAACCAATGGTTTTGTGTTTTACTTGCACAAATGTGCGATGATTACTAGATCATCATGGGTTTACCCATGACATTATTTATTTATCAAAGTTATAATGAGACCACCTAAATTGACATTGAAATTCAAAAAATGGTTTAATGGTTTTTGAATCTACTTGGGTACATATATTTAAAACCATTTGGTATGTAGTGTTTCAATGTTAATAGTCATACCCATGATCCATAGAATATTTTGACAAGTATAAATACCAACCTAATATACGAAAATAAAATAAATCTCAATACCCATATCAAATTGGTATGTAAAAGTTCAAATAAATTCGATACCAACACTAGATAAAGATATTCAAATGGACATACCTAATTTGGATCGGTCCTTTAGGATTTGAGTCCCAATTTTTTTGATAGGGGGGACACCTTAGCTTAGGCCTCTAGGACCTTAGGATGGGCCACCAAGAGCTTCTTGAGCCCAAGCCTAAGCTCACTATAAGAGGCTACATCGAGGTAATTTTGCACTCGAAGAAAATTTGTAGTGTATGTGGAGGACACCTTATATTCATCAATTTCCCTCCAAGCAATTGGGAGGGATCTTATGCCTACTTGAAGTAGGTTTGAGAACCCTCCCACTATTGAGAAGTAGGCATAAGCACCCTCCCATTCATATGCCCAAGGGTGGGGGACCTTCCCAAAAGGCCCCTTATTTTTTAGATTGCCCCTATCATAGGGCTTTACCCTACACTTATAGGCCCTTTTATACTTGGGCCCAGGCTTTCTTAAGGGATGCATCTCTCTTAAGAAACTTGTCGCGGTGGCTTGGCCCTCTTGGGGTGTGAGCTTGGGCTTCTTGGACATTTGAGATGGATCAGTCTAGATCTCTTTGTTGAGGTCTCATGCTTCTTCAACATAGGGTTAAACCAAGGCCAAAACTCAAGAACTGGATGAAAAACCCAAGGATGAAATCATATAAAAATGCATTAAATGGACCAAAAAAAAAATTATATACAAAATTATCGATGACCCAAGGATGAAATCACATATAAAATATATGAAATGAAAAAAAAAAACTATATATATACAAAATTATCAATGACCCGAGGATGAAATCATACCCCAAAAAAAAAATGTATTAAATGAAAAAAATAGTATATACAAAATCATCAATGACCCGAAGTTTTTCATTTGTGCCATTCACAAAATCATCCATCTCAAGGTGGCTTGCACGACCCGGCTACTACTACTACTACTACTACTACGACCACCCAAGGGGCCAAACTTGTAATCATGTCTAGGGGGCTCCCACACCATGAATTTTGTGTGTAACTTTTGGGCCGGGCCACCACTCGAAAGCCGAATGAATGAATGAGTCTTAACCATATTATTTGTATTGTTTTTGTGTAATCTTTGGAGTTCTCTCGGTTCTAAAAAGACTCGGTGGACATGGGGAGCCCAAACCGGTGGTAGTTCGTACACGAATGTGTCATTGGTGTGATCATGTCGTATCTGCCTTGTGTGTCAATAGGGTTCACGGAATAGAGAGGAGTGGAGAGGAGAGGACGAGGGGGGGGGCCCGGATGGATATTATTTTGTGTTTTCCCATTTCAAACACGTGATGAAAAACGGAGAGGCTTATTTTTTGATTTTATTTCGGAATACTTGTACGGTGGCACTGCAATACCTAAAGCAAAGCAATAGGCCATTCATTCACCTTTCTTAATAAAAAAAAAAGAAAAAAAGAGAAATGCCCGTGGAGAAAGAAAGAAAGAAAACCGAGGACAAGTGGGGGTGGTCTTGTTTAAAGCAATTTGTCACAATAATGATGTTATTATTATTCTCGGAGTGGAGTCCCCCCCCCCCACCCACCCGTTTCTCCCCGACTCTTCCATGAACCAAAAGCCTTTTTTTACAAGTTCGAAGATATCTAATTTTTCAACGAAAAGTGTAGTATGTACCCAACAAACCAAGTCTTCACTCATGAGGACGAGGAGGACGACGATCGTGGTGGTCGTAGTAAAGCCTTGTTTCCGGTTGGTGTTTGTCTGCACGACGAGACGAGTCAGAGGTATCCTTTTTTCCTTGCTTGCCCCCCCCCCCCCCCCCCCCCCCCCCCCCCCCCTCCCCTCCCCCCGCCACGAGCCAAGTCTTTTTAACACACCCATTTTCAACAAAGTGGAGTTCCCATAAATAAACCGAAGTCTTCACACTCTTCTCATAATAAATAAAACAGCCAGTCGGTGTTTGTTTGTGTGCATGATGGGGTGATTTTTCCTTTTTTTGGGGTCAAGCCGAGCGAGAGAGCGGTGGGGGAGGAATGGAGGAGGAAGAGGAGCTCCCGGACTGATCGGCTCTAGTGGCCTCTTTATCTAATCTACCTACCTACCTACCTACCTACCTACCTGCATCCACTTGCACAATTTGTTTTTGAATATCCTCGGAATGCCTCCTCCAACTTGCGCACAAAATGACAAAATAAAAAATAAATATCTATTCATTGAGTCCACCAAAGTGACGGAAATAGGATGAAACCCTATTTCGGGGCCCTCATTATTGTTTTTCAGGAACCATGGTGGTCCAAGTGTGGGTGCTAGTTTTATCATAGGTGGTGAACTACTGGCATGTAGTTTGGAATTATGAGGATTTTTTTATTTTATTTGCAAACATTTGTCGTCATTCATTCGTATGATTTTCAACATGAGATTTTACGTTTCTTTTGAAAAATATGGATCACCCATGTGCCTAAAGTTGAATCTTTATATGAAAAATACATCCTAAAAAAAAAATTCCATTTCATCCATCTAAAGAATTTCCTTTATAGGGATCGCGCACCAAAGACGGTAAAATTTACACAATGATATTATTCACAATAATCTCCACATTTTATTTCTTCAAGGGTTTATTCCTATTCACATATGATACTTTTACAAGTCTTATAATACTAATACCGACTAATAATAATAATAAATTTTCTTTCTAAACACACTATCAAGCCCTTTGTAGGCAAGGCCAACAAAACTTTATGTAGCATTGGCACAATGCCCATATTTTTTGTAAGGCTCTTTGTGTTATGTAGACTATGAATGGGGCCATTCTGGCAATGAGAGCCCAGATGTGTGACCCCTATTCCTCAAACCGTCCAGTTGGAGGTCCTTAACCAGCATAAAGATCTGGTAGAATTTGACATTTAAAATGGACACTTGTGATTGAATTTTGGAGGAGAGGAGGCACCTTATGTGTAAAGTTCCACATTTTGCAAGGTGGCCTCCACATACACTTGAATAATTCTACCGATTCTTTATGGTATGCCTCCTAATCTATACTTAAAACTCGTAAGGTTATGAAAATAATCAGACTCTCTCACATGAGGTAGAGCAAAACTACTATGTTATAATCCTATGTAGGTCTTTTATGCTAGGGAATGGGACTTCTTAAGGTACGTTCACACCTGATGTTAAGTCATTCTTAAATGAAAATCTAGATGGCATCCTAGGTGGCACCCAATGTTAAATGGAAATCTAGGTGGCATCCTAGGTGGCACCCAATGTTAAATGGCAATCTAGGTGGCATCCTAGGTGGCACCCAATGTTAAATGGAAATCTAGGTGGCATCCTAGGTGGCACCCAATGTTAAATGAGAGATAGGTTAGTGTTAATTGAATGTTAGCTGACTACAAAATTTTGATGGTTATAAGTAGGTTCAAGTCCTAAATGACTAGCTTGGTGTCAGGGGACTTCACACTGGAGTCTCTAATGCCAAGTGTGAATGCACCTTTAGGAGTGGCATTCTGCCTTAAAAGTGAGTCACTAGAGCTAGGCCCGTAGTAGTAGTAGTCCATCCAAAACAAAAAACCAAAAGAAAAAAAGATATTTTGACACAAACTCAAAGTGGTTGTGATTGAAAAGCCTCTAAGAGGATGCTTTTTATCATTGCCTCCCACCAATTCTACCCCCATTGAAGGTGGGTTGGAAGCCCGAACATAGAGAGTGAACATAAAGGGGATAAACATGATATTATTTTGAGATGTGTTCTTTGGGTCAATGTAATGCCTGGATTTCTGTGAGTTAGCAGGCTGGAACAATTTAATACTTCACATTTATAGAGAAAAACAGTTCATTGTTGAAACAAGAAAATGCATCATCACTTTCCTTTATAGTCCACTATCAAAAAGTTATGAATCACGAACCCTAAAAAGCTAGCCAACTATGGATATAAACACATAATTATATCTATGGAGAGGCCTCTTCTAAGCATGGTGTCCGTTCAAGTTTTTCATCTATCTCCTTGCATGACTTTGCTTCGTACTACTAATATGGGTATAGGTGCTAGTTTTCATGATTTCTTGTCTTAGGGCTCCTCATTGTGCATTCTCTGTTTTGGGATGTGGTCTTTTGTTTGGACTTTGATCCTTTCTTTTTTCTTCTCTTGTTCCCTTGCCTGGTGTTTTTTATTATTATTTATTTTCTCGTATAAATAAATAAAAAAGAATGCGCATGATGAGAGCACAAGTGCATTCGCAGACACCACATCATCATTCTGACTCTTTCGGGATAAGATGGGAGCAAAATTATATTTTAGGTGCCTAGATGTTCTAGGGTAATGGAGGGAAGAGTGAACCAACAACAACCACCAGTGCACCATGTAAAAACTACAAGTATCTTAATGGATTTTGGCCCCTAGGTAATAATAGGTCTATTTTTAAAATATATATGAGGGTTTTTGAAAAGTGATATTTTGGCTTGTGTTTCAACACATTTTGACTTATCTTTTTCACACATCCCATACAATACCCCTACAATACCCCTACATCCCTAGACAATTTGTGGTAGATAAAATCTTTTTTAGCTTAGGGTCTTCTATATTATTATTGTATTAGAACATCTCCAGTGGTGCTCAATATGTGACCCAGCGGAAATATTTTTCACATCCAAGTTTAGTTATGTACTCTTTTGCAACCCCACCAACAGAACTGAAACTGGGACACCAAATAGGTGGGGGGGACTACTACTAACAAACCACCTGGCCAATCAGAAACACTGAGCTAGCAGTTAGAATATATTTAGTACACTCTTTTTTTGCAGGTGCACAGAGCTGGTGAGCCTTTTACCAGCCACGGCACCGTGCAGAATTATACTGAGCCAACCTGCCTACCTTTTCTGAGCCAAACAGGCATATGTTGGTGTTTTTCTTCATCCATTTTATTTTTACTCTGCAGGATCAGATCCTGAGCACTGCTGGAGATGCTCTTAGTGATGTCTTGATTGTTATGTTCTTTGTAACATGTGTCCTCATGCTTTTATTTGCCTTGTACTTCTTGAAGATGGGTTCCCATCCTTGCCCCACCCCCTTTTTTTTTTTTATATACACAATTTAAATACATAATTAAATAATGTTTGAATTATGGAGTTGTTACAAGTGTTACAATTGCTACTATGGTTGCTACTAGCTTTGCAACTTTTGTAGCTCCTTTTTGTCATTGTAGCTTGAAATGTTCGTGTGTTTCTTCATTTGAAATTTAAATTTATGATCATGAATAGTGCTCGAGCTAATTGGTCCTCCACGATTCTTTCTTTCTTTAATGTGATAGTAGCCATGTTCATTTTTCTTCTTTTTTTTTTTCTTTTTAAAAAAAATGTAATTGGAGTGCATCTAACCCTAACCATTTTTTCCTCCACTATTTGGGGGATGTTTCAAAGAGCGGAATGTCCACTCTAGCGAGCAATCCAACTTTTGAACGTACCTCATTTTTGCCATTGTTTGCTTGCGATAATGGCAGGTACTTATTGCGTATCACAGGATAGAAAATAATTACAAATTGGAGCATATGTATTATTTACACTAGGCAAAGGCCACAGACTTCTCGGCTTTACGAAAAATTCGCCATGTGCTTGCACTCTTCCTTGCATGCACCCTTATTCCAATAAATCGTTCAGCCTCACTCTGTACCAATGTAGCAAAACTGAAACCACATTTGGCTCCACCACCTCATATGGGCCCTTATTCCCATAAAAGCCCTACACCTCAAGCTTTTTTGCCCTAAACCTAATTCCACTTTGGGTTGGCACCACCTCACATGGGCCCTTATTTCCATAAAAAGCCCTACACCTCAAACTTTTTTGCCCTAAACCTAATTCCACTTTGGGTTGGCTTGACCTCACATGGGCCCTTATTTCCATAAAAAGCCCTACACCTCAAGCTTTTTGGCCCTAAACCTAATTCCACTTTGGGAATCCCCAATATGTTCAGCGAGATGAACTTGGGCTTAAACTTCACCCCAATTTCCCTCACCTCACAAAAAGGAACCACAAAATTGTAAACCAGCACCCACCAGTTCACCATCCTCCACTGGATGAGTATTAGTCAGTTGTGGATGAACCTCAACTGAAGTAATATTGGGTTTCACCTTGGTAACCAAATTCTGTAGGAAATAGGTCTCCTATATGGGTAGGTAGGTAGGAAAATAGGTAACTACTACTAGGTAACTAGATGGTTTATAACATTGGACAAGAGCTGTTTTTTACTACCTACCTACTAACAACCTGCTTACAATGGGTTGTTAGTAGGTAGGTAGGTAGGAAAAAAAAGAAAAAGAAAAAGAAAGCAACTGAGCTAACCACAATGGTTAACTAGGCCACTTAAGTTAGAGAAAATGAAAGTAAAAGGCCACTTCTGGTTGAAGTTATTATTGGAAAAGGCCATCTATTACTGGTATAGCTTACTAGACCGGTGGAGCTAGTAGGAGTAGGCTAAGAATCTTGGGACCTAAACCTTCCTTTCTATGGGGCCAATAAATTTATATATTAAAAAAAAATGGGCCCAAAAAAGCCTGCCCCAAAATAGAGTTCACCAAAAACGTGTGAATTAGGGGGGTAGGTAGTGAGTTTTCGGTCCGCAATCCCACATTCCACTTTTTTCGTCCACTTTTTTCGTCCACGATAGATAGTCCGTGTTCACACTAGAGACCAACGAGCGTAACTTCACACTACGGGCATGTAACTTTTCGGTCGGTATTCTACTTTTTCGTCGACGATGTATAGTCTCTGTTCACACTATGGGTTTACGAGATTATGTTCACAGCAGGGGCTCGTATCTGTTCACACTGTCGGCTAATTTGCCTCCTCTCGTCCCTCCTCCTCCTCCTCCGTTCCTCTTTGCGGCCTCCCGCTCTCGTCTTCTTCTTCTTCTTCCGTCCTCTTCGTTTGCTGCGCGGGTCCCGCTCTGTCTGCTCTGTTCTTCGTCGTCTTCGTGTCTTGCCGCTGCGGGGCGCAACGCAACTCTGGGAATTTTGTTATGCAACAAGTTTCTGACAAGTGTTTGGAGAAATTGGGATTTCGTGTAGCAAAAAATCTTTGAAATAGATTCGGATGCAGGGAGCAGCTAGTGGCTGAGAAGAAGACTAAAAGGAGGAGGAGGAGAAGTTTCAACTAAATGTTTTGTGCTTTGTCGAATGGTGTTTGATTTTAGGTGGCCATATTTGTAGCGAAGATTTTGAGTGGTGTTTTGAATCTTATTGTGAAAGTATTCAGGGGGTTTTGAGGCACTCCTTCTAGATATGCTTGCCGTGCAAAAGGCTTGGGGATACGAGATGAGCGACGGGTGTAGAGGAGGGGGTGGAGGAGGAGGTGGAGGACGTCGGGGAAGACGGGGAGGAAGAGCAGATGGTCAATCTTCGACGAATACTACTACTGCGTCCCGTGAAAACGCCCCCGGTCTAGGAGATACCGATGGCGCCTCCTTGGCGACTGCTTTACATGAGATGGAACAGGATCTGAGAAGAGAGGAGTCGAATGCGAGCCTTCTTCAGCAGCAAATAGTGTACGATAAGTATCTGAGCGCAGTGCCGTTTTTGCAAGAGCGCAAAATTTCGTTGCCGGCGTTTGATAGTACTCTTATTGCAGCATCTGATACTCTTGAATCCGCTGTGACGACTTCTTCTCAACCAGTGCAGCAGCAGACCGTTATAGATTCTCTTCTTCTATACACAAGTCCCGCTGCAATGGAACAGCAGCAGGTCTCTGGCCTGTTGCTGCCTACTACATACACTTCATCACATAATAGTCTTGTTCCTGGCATCTCAAGGAGCGGGTCATTGGATCTTGACACCGGTGCATCACTAGCTACAGTTGCATTCCAATGTGAAACGCAAGCCGCAGTCATCCGCAACGAAGCAGCTGTAGGCGCTGCTGTCACGGAGTGGGAGGCAAACGTGGGGGGGGACGCCACAAAAGTCTCTCATCAACTCCTGGCCGGAGTGAAAAGAGCTCGTGGTGGTGGTGGTGGTGGTGGTAGTGCGGATCATAATGCGCAAGGGTTCCTGGAGGAGGTACAGCAACAGTTCAGAAAGAAGCAACAGCGCTCGGAAACGACGACGTCTGCACGATGGAAACGGCCTATCGATCAAGCTGAGCATATCGCAAGAGAACGACAACGAAGAGACAACATGACCAGCAGATTCTCCACGTTGGAGACATTGCTTCCTCTGGGACCGAAGGTAACAACAACAATGATGTCGCTCTTGAATGTTTTCGTGCAATTCTGCTGCGGTTCTAGATTAGAGACTGTCGCGATCGCTGACCTTGACTATGATCTCGTGAAGTTTTTGTGCTTGCGAAGCAAGCGCCGATGCCGTTTTCTTGATCTAAGTAAAGTTTGCTTCCTGTTATGATGCAAACGCCGATTTTGTTTCTTGGTCCAAGTAAGCACGGGTTTCGTTTCTTGATCGAAGCACGCGACGGTTTTGTTTCTTGATCGAAACGAGTCGGATAAGAGCCTTGAGAGCAATTGCATGCGCATCAAGTCTGGCAGCGATGCACTAACCATTGTTCGGGTGGTGTACACTGTGGGAATGAATGCATTCAGCGTGATAGGTCCACCATCGTCGACGAGTCAATTCAGTACGTCAAGAATCTGCATCATCAAATCTCTGTTCTGAGACAAAGGCGCTCAGATTTGAAGCGGACTGTAGAGTCGTCGTCCTCATGCTTGACGACTGGCGAGAGAACAGCAGGGTCGACGACGACTGCCATCTTCAGCACCCCGATTCAAGGTAATAATCCTTGTTCCATTGACACCACGACGGCGACGCCAGCGGAGGAGATGCCAGTCTCAAAAGGACAAGGGCAATCTGGTGACGATACTGCTATTGTTGCGTCCATGATGCCAATGCTAGTAAAAGAAGACTCGTATATCCCAGAGAAGCAGCAAAGTAACTCAAATGTTGCTGCCACAAGGAAAAATAGTAGATCATGTGCAGATAAACTTGATGTTTTCATGGATCTGCCAGAGCAAGTAGTGATTGAAATGGTGTGCCAGCCGCGTCCTCACATTCAAAGCCAGATACTGCAAGCAGTGGAAAGCCTTGGTTTGGACGTCTGCCAGTGTAGTCTCAACAAAGTTGTTCTGCGAGTTGTCTATGTCATTGTTGCCAAGGTACTTACTTCAAGAAACCACCACCAATTTCCTTCTCGCAAATATACTTCCTGCGAAGCAAAGTCTAGAAGGCTCTCAAGAAAACACTGCCAATGCCATCTCCCAAATTCTTCCTGCAAACTTAATTCTTAGCAGCTCAAGAAACACCAAATCTGCCTCCAAAATCCTGCCTGCAAACCAATGCTTTAGGAGCTCAAGAAGAAGCACCAAATCCATCTTCCAAAATCCTTCCTGGAAGCAATACTTAGAATCTCAAGAAACACCGAACCCACCTGCAAATCCTTCCTGGAACCATACCTAGAAACACAAGAGACACCAAATGCACCCCCAAATCCTTCCTGGAACCCTACCTACAAGCTCAAGAAACACCAAATCCACCTCCAAGTTCTTTCTGGAACCATACCTAGAAGCTCAAGAAACACCAAATTCCCCTCCGAATCCTTCCAGGAACCTTTCTAGAAGCTCAAGAAACACCAAGTTCACTTCCAAATGCTTCCTGGCAGCATGAGATTTTGAAGCTTGTTTTTGCAATTGTTTGAGGGGCAAGATTGTATAATGATTCATGATCAATACTAATCCAAAGTATTTGGTGATTGGAGTTGGATCTCATGATTTTGTGTCCTAGAGAATGTGCCCCAATGGTGGCGCTTTCCCTGGCATGAAGGGTCATAGACAGGTATTAAATAGCAGTAGAGATAGGTAAGGAAACTGCAGTAGAGTATGTAATAACAGTGGAGGTAGATATGAAATGAGAGAATGGGCAGTGGCATAGGTACAAAATGATTGAATCAGCGACCCCAAGACTGATTCTATCATTTTTAAGACACCTGAAAGCTGTGCAGAATTAGCTACATATCATCCTTTACATGCCATAGAGTCTAGCAATTGCTGATACAATTGTAGCCATGTTGTGTGGGTGGCAAAATTGTGAACAGCCGCGAGTGGTGATGAGCAATGCAGTATCATATGATGACATTATGGAAGCTCTCAAGTCTGCTCTTGGAACCAACATCATCCCCGACACTAAACCGGGAATAGAAATAATCTAGTTGATAACAGCCATGCACATGGACATAACTCAAATTTTTGTTACCCATGTTGTGTTTTTCTTCACATTTAAAAAAGTGTTCACTTGGGGAAATGTGATAGAGATGAATTTCCAATGGAAATTCATGATGCAGGATTTTTTTATTATGGCTTTTTTATTATTAACCATGTCTTGAATTTGAGTTTGGATTACTTCCTTATACCAAGTTGAGGTTGGAGGAATAGAAATCTGCCTTCACACCTCCTCTTCTTAGCTGACCTCTGAGAACAACAAGGGTGAGAGTGAACCAAAAGCCACTACTAGCACACCACAAGGGATGATGGATGGTGGGTGGATAGAAAAACACTTTTTCCATTATAATCTTGTCCCATTGTTAACCACAATGTTTAGCTTACTTGCTATTTTGACTGTTTCATTCATCAAGTTTCACTTGTTTTCGCATGTCAAAAAATTGAAGTTAACAAAGTGCCCTTACATACCAGCTAACACTCCCTTACCCTAACTATTGACCATCCATCTCCATCTACCTACCTATCTACTAACCTATGTATCTATCTAAATTTCAAGGGTTATATTTTCCCACAATATAGAAATGAGATTATGTATGTATATGAGGGTATTTCATTTTCTAGGAGTTTATATAATGAGAGTATTTTACTTGTTTGTGAGAATTTGCTTTTAGATAATTGAACAAACAAAAGCAATCAAATGTTTAAATTTTTTTTCAAGCTTCAACTTTCAAGTTTGAAATATGTTCACACCATCTGAATGTCCAATAATTATCATTTCTTTCAACCTCAACAAGGTGTGTGATATACAATGCAAATGGGATTTGGAGAAGGCACTTTCCAAAGACCATTTAGTTCTCAAAAATCATGAATCTTGTAAAAAAAATTCCCTCACGTGGTGAAGTTGTGTTTGACAAAAACAACTAACAATCATTCTAGCAAATGTAAACAATTATCATCTAACTAAACTATTTGCCAACATGTTGCATAATAGATAGCATCAATTCACATAGTCTATGAAAAAACAACCTTCAAGAAAAATTGCCTCAAGTGTCAAAAACAAATGAACCTTATTTCCAAGTTGTTTTTGAAAATTCAAATATTCTACAAGATGCAAAAATTTACATTTTTAATTCCCTAACGTCAATTACCATAAGGTCACCATCTTTGCTTACATCATTTTCAAAGGTATTGTTCAATATAATCCCTTTTAAACCATTCAAAGCACTAGGGAGTTGTGTTTCATAATAACAAAATAATAATGATGTATTGCTACTTGGTGATATGTCAATGATCCATCATTCGTATCATGCATCCTAACATTTATCTTTTTCACATCTATTGCATGATACCTTAAGATTGGATTTGCTTTGGCATCTAACACGGTAATGGTGTTTATAGCAAGTTTGTAACTCCAATGTTTTCTACCATCAAGAAGTTACCATTGTGATCAATTCATGTGTACGATGCAATGGTATCTTATACCTCACAAATTTGAACAAACAAATCAATGGTTGATGGTGTCACATTGCACTTTCCTGCTTTTTGCATCTTTACACATCTTCCAATTGTTTTGCCAACAAGATATTCATTGCACTTTGTTCATCATAATTACACATGTTTTCAACAATCATTCAAAATTTTCAATATAGACTTGGTAGGATTAAGAAGATGAATTCATTTAAATATGCAAAAGAAAATGATCATCAAGAAAATCAAGATTTAGAAACAAAAAGGATGTAATCAAAATCTATCTACTCAAATCTTTATATGTTCATTATATGTCTACTCAAATTGTTTATAATTGAAATTTCAAACATCTCAATCATGTAATAAAAATATATATAAGATTGTTAAACATTAAAAGTAGAGCCAACAAGGGTGAAGATTTTAAAGGAGTAGGATGTTGAAATGGAAAAGATCTTCATTTTCAATAAACTATGAGATCATCAAATCAAGAAAACCACATTGAAAACAAACTAGGAACATTCAAATGTATTGTTTTTGATTAAAACAAAGCACAATGAATATCTTGTTGTTCATACCACAATAGATCCCAAGGACAAATTTGAATCAATTATGTCCAAATGGAAAAAAATAGCAACAAACATGAATGTTGATTCCAATAATGGTGGTCACAAACAAAATGGACTTACATACAAGGGCAAATGGGGGACCTTATATGGTGATTTCAAATACATGTTTGATTATATGAATGGAATTGGCTCAAACAAAGATTATTGACAACTTTTTTTTATAATATAGGGCCACATTGAAAATTCTAAAATCCTTTGGTAAGACAATGTATGAAATGATAAAAATGTTATGGAATCATCATTTATTTTTAGGCCTCCCCATTCTTGTGACCTAATTGACGAACATCACACAAATTTTATCATAATCTAGTTTTCTATTAATGCATCCATGGACATGTACAAAAAAATTTCAAGGTTTTCCTTTAGTTGTGAAGAACAATGAAAATGTCAAGAAGATTAATTAACAATTCCAATAATAGCACCATATGGTTGCAACACCATTTAGTGCAACATGCATTCCCCTTGTAACTCCCATAAGACTAAAAAATACATGTGTGCAAAGACGTCATCATGTCATTTTGCTAAACAAAATTGGTTAGACTACAACTCTTCATGCACCAATTCAACTACTAATTCATCTCACATTGGTGATTAAACCAATTGCATCAACCACATTGTAGTCACAATGAGCTTTCATATAAGTACAAAACTTACATGAAATTATAGGGAAGAAACCAAAGTCATCACCATTTTGTGTTAAATGTAAAAAAATAAATAGAAGAAGCAAATTATTGGCAAATTCAATTGACCACACATCCATACAAGTATCATCACCATTGTGGAGAATATATCTAAAGTGCAAAAACATTTACTTCATATTCAATTAAAGTATTTTAAGTCACACAACCAAGAGTTAAACTAAACACAATGATACATGATCCTAATTTTGGTTCAAATGGTGGGAAGAACATATGTACAAGGCAAGAGTACTCCGTGCTTCACACACACTTTAGTGATACTATTAATACCACTAATGGTGATTCTAATGCATAAGAGTTTTGTAAAGAATACAACTTATCTACAACTAATATCCGCACGTGAAATTATCAATTATAAAATTTGTAGTTGTGCATATTCAAGTAGACAAAACAATACCTGCAACAAGATTAAACTACAAAAAAAAACTTTCAATAACAAAAAATAGTGAATTGTTGACTTTATATTGCAAATTGTGAAATTGATTGTGAGTATGGTATGTTTCATTATTTGTTGCATTATGATCAAAATATGTTGTTTTGTCAATAAATAAAAGTCCAAGGCCTACACATTTTTTACCATCGAAAAACTTATGTCCTATGATGTTTGGGTGCACTAGTGTGACGATTTTTTCATGAGCATTTTTTAAAACTTCATGTTCAATTAACAATGTTATCAACTCTATATCAATGATCTTCCATCATAAACTTCTTGGGTCACAAAATGACAATAATAATCATACAAAATTTATTTTTTCCATAGGTTTTTACTTTTTAAAGACGAATGTTGTGTGTTTTAACATGTATCAAGTGCATATAAATAGGATGAAATATTTTCATCCATAATATTTTCATCATATTTATACATGCTTCAATTAGATTTATAAACTTGGTTTTATAACACATCATAATTTATAACACCTTTTGTATTGCAAGGCGGTTTGACAATGAATAACACTTCAAAGCAATTGATAATAAGATTGGCTAGGTTGAAATAACCTACAAGCTCACATTACAAAACATCTAGGTTTAAATTTCATAAGATTCAATTTGAAACCTTTATGTACGTTAGTGGTCACCTCTTTTTTGGGATTTAAATTTGTTTTAAGACATTTTAAAATTTGGATAATGTAGGGGCAAGTTTCAAAAAACAACAATGATAGTTACATTTTCATCCATCCATTACACCAACCAACTAACATGATGTGTTAGTGGGTGTTGTTTCGTTTTGTACTCAAAACAACTTACCCAATCAAAATTCCATGTTCAACTTTGTTAAATATGGGGGTGGGCATTGTTACAAACTTCACATTAGACGAATTTAATTGCCACCCATTTTTAACAATAGATGAAAAAAATTGAATTCGACAAACCCTCTTTTCAATATATGAAAATTTGACAACTTTATCATAAGACAATTTCATTAACCTTGCACATTGCTTTGTTTATAATCCAAATGAAATAGAAAACTATTAAAATTGGGGTTGCCATGAGGTTCAAAGTTTAAACCTTAAACCTTTTAGGCAACCTCATTTGAAAATTGAAAATATAATTGAGGAAAATTGGAGATTGAAGAAGACAAAGTTTGTTATGTGTAGTGATATGTTAGGACATTGGGATGGGTATAAAGATGAAGGGGCCAAACAATATAATGTGAACAATGGGGTGTTACAAAAAACAATAATGTAGTGGGTGATAGTAGATTTAATGACAGTGAAATAAACATAAATGGGAAACATTGGAATGGGAGATGCAAAAATTGTCTTCATGTACATTTTTTTTCCTTTCCATTTCAAAATTTGAAATTACATTTTCATTATATTTAAGTCTTCATGAATTGTTTCTAATGATTTTGTGTAGTTTGTGGAGGAAATCATAAAACATTGTATGATGTGTATTGTTCCAACTTGAAGTGATTGTTGAAATTTAGCGATGCACCTTTAGGTTTGTCAAATGGCATTGGGGTAAAAAACCCTTTCAATTCTTAGTTTGTAACATAATGTAAATCTAAGGTGTGCTCCTTAATTCCCCCTTAAACATGCACAAGAGTTTTGAAATGGGATTAAGAAAAACTTGTTAAAATGGGCTCCAGTTGAATTTAATGTGCATAAAACCAAAAAATAGGGTGGTTAGTGCAATTGGAGCCAAATCAATGCACATATGAACACAAACTAACACAAACTCATGAAACACACCATGGTTTGGACTTGGGAAAGGTCACCATTCTTCTCCTTGTAATATATTTAATAAATGGTAATGTGGATTACATTGAGTCCCAAAATTGTCATTACATTGTCAAAGTTATTAGTCCTATTATTTTTGAGTTCATAACTCCTTCACATGAACTCCAATTCAAAAGTAGAGTTATTTCCCTTGAAAAGAACTTTCCAACAAAATATCAAGAGTTCTCAAATTGGAATTAGTTCAACCTCTTTATTGCAAATTAATCTAATGATTGAATGGTTGAAAATAATTGTCAATTTCATTCCCAACCATTCAATTGACCATTTAACTTGTGTTTCAAATCTTCAAATCGGGAATTCAAAATATATATTTCAAAACTTTTCCAGCAATCTAAATAATTTGGCCCAATTTGAACACGTTTTGATTTGTAACCCTTGTTTCAAAGTTTTCAAGACACTTTTAAAACTCTCAACTCCTAATGTGAGAATCCATTTAAAACTATTGGGATTCATTTTTCTTGAATTTCTATGTTTGAATCATGAAGCACTTTTTTGGCCAGTTCCTTTGTCATGCTTTAGACTTTGTTCTAAGCTCAAGGTTAGGGTCACAACATTTACACTTGAAACAACCCAATGTAAAATTAAAATATATTACAACTTTAATGGCAAATTTTTTTCATTCTTATTCACATATAGCTCTTTGTTAAGTAGGTGGAGTATGCCATGAGCCACCTTTTTTACATTAAGACTATAAGCTTGGATTATATATGTTCATTCCCTTCATGCTTAAAATTAATTCTATTCGGTTGGATTAAAGCTATAAGATGGAAGAGGCACATATGTAGTTTAGATTCTTTGGATGACTAGCTATAAAGATATGGAAGAGACCCACATGCAACTTAGATTTTTGGCATGACCTAAGGTCACCCTCTAATTCATAGGGTCAAGGAAAATTTACCCAATCTACTTGACTTGCCAACTCCTCAAATAACAAGCTTATTTATAATTCTTTTGATTATTGGAATTCTTTTCAACATTTCACATCTTTAAGCATTGACTTTCACAATTGCATATATAAGGTCTTGTGGGTGGTGTATTTTTGTATTTTCCTTTCAAGGCATTTGCACATGGTATGTGAAATACAGTAACATGATAAACAATTTGAACTTGGGGCACAAAATTAAAACACCTTTGGCCATATGTTGAATCAATGTGAGGATTTAGCTTTAAACTAAAAGAGCAAAAATAGTATTAAAATTTAAAGCTCAAGCTAACATAATGTTTTTCAAAATGTTTTTATATCTTTGTTGGTTTCACTTAATGGACTTGGAGAAATTTCCTAATGTATTTGGAGAACACCTTATATTCATGAATATTCTTCTTAGAAAAATGAGAAATCTTATGCCTACTCTTTAAGAGTGGTAAGGGTTTAAGACCTAAAATTATATACCTATTATATTAAAATTGAAAATGTTAGGAAAAACTTCAAGGTTTACAAACATCACATTGAGGGAGTGGTTCTTAGAAAGGTCAAGATGCTCAACTTGAAAGTTTGAGAAAATTATGCATGAAATCCACATAGATTGTTTAAAAAGTTGTTCAAAAAAGTGCAAGAGATGTTGAACCTTTGCATCATAACGCATTCATGGCTTCCAAATGAATCAACATCAAATAAAAAAAAAGGTTTGCCAATGGCAAATTGACCTTATTGTGTTCATACTCCATTTGTGTGATTTTGTTAATTTGCAATTACCATGCTTGACATGCCAAGGGTTTATATGTTATGCACATATGTCATAATTGTTATCAGGTTTTTGTGCAAATGATACCTTGTACCCAAAGAAAACAAGTATTTCCTAGAAAAGATGAGGGATCTTATGCTTGCTCCTTAAGCGCGGGATGAATAATTTTACACCTTTGTCTTATAGGTGTAAGACCACTCTCTTGGAGAAGAATAGGTCTAAGAACCTTCCTTTTCTTGGCTTTTGTCATAAGTAGAGATCTGTAGTTGGGTGTTCAAACTATTGTTCTTTGAATTTGATATGTGGGTTTCTGTTACGATTGTTGCAGTGAAGGATGAAGGAGAGAAAAACTATATGGTTGCTCTGCCATGATAACTCTAGATGCAAGTGCTCTTTGCTTGGGACTGAAGCATTTTCCTTTACCCCTTTGTATTCATCTAATTTTCCTAACCAATGGCCATTATCTGACCTTAACTAGCATTTGGGAGATATTGTACCACTAGGAACTTGAAGTTTTGTGAACAATTTGCTAGACCTCACCTATTACCTAGTGGCCAAAATCCCTTAAGCTACTATACTCTATAATGAATCTAAACACAATATTCTTCCTTGCCTTGGTTTGGTAGGGAAGGCCAACACAGGTTATCTTCGGGTACTACAGTAGTTAAGAAGAAGAAGCAGAGACATGATTCTTCACATGATTCAGATGATGAGAGATTTAGATTGGTTTAGTTTGCTTGTGGTTTAATCATCTGGTGTTGATATTTCTAACTTTGACAATGAGGATGATGAAGATCCAAGATGGGTTTGTTGTTCCATCATATGTTGTGGATCCGAAGCTGATGGCGATGAGTAGAGAGAGATTGAGATGGAGGTTTTGTTGTTGTTGTATAGTTTGGCATGGATCCGAACTTGACCACTCTCTGATGAAGACGATGAGAACAACATGAAGGTCTGGAATAGCAGATTATGTCATTTTCTTGACCACATTATATGATATAATCTTCTGATGATGATGCTCATACACAAGTAATAGTGACCAAATGTGTTTTTTGTTAAGCAAGGAGAAAAAAAAAAAAAAAACCTGATGCTGATGATGCACCCAGTAAGTTAAAGAACCATTGAAGATTTGCATTTGCATTTTGTAGCAGTAGTAGTACACTTGTGCAGTAGTGCAACTGATATATGATCAATGGCTTTCTTTGGTTCTTTTTCTTTCTGGGTGATTGGTCTGCAGGCTGTAAGGAGCAGAGGTTGATAGATTGTTGGTGTTGTTGTTGTTTTTGGGTTTTGGGTTTTGGGTGTGGAGCTCTGGTTTGGTGGGTTTGAGTTGTTGTTCTCTTCTTCTGTAAGCTGAAGTCGGTTTCATGAAGATGAAGTTTCATAATGGGAGGAGTCCAGGATTTGGGTTTTGGTTGGGAGTTTTGCAGCAGGAGTTTGTAAGATGATCGGGGAGGAAGGGGAAGGGAAGTAAAGTGGCTGACTTCTGCATGCATTTTGGAAGCTTGCGGCTCTCGTTTGTGTGTCTTCTAGCCATCGAAGGTGAGACTTAGGAGATATGATCACTGCGAGGAAGATGATTTCTTCTTCTTCTTCTTCTTGTCGTGGAGGAGGGTTTTCGTTGTCGCGGACTCTCCGGTTACCTCTGCCTAACAACTTTTCTCCCAGAAAATGGTGGACAAGAGCAGCCGCCGCCAGCAATCGGCATCGAGAACTCATGATGGGTTCTTCTTTTTTCCCTCTGACGCCTTCTTCTTCTTCTTCTTCTTCAGCGGAAGACATGGATCGTTCCGCATACCAGCGACTGGAACCTGCCGCTGACGGCGACGAGAACTTATCTGTTCACTCCGTCACTAATGTGGAAGACTTGACATCATCCAGAACACAATCACGAACGTCGCCGCAGACTGCTGGTAGTGCTGAAATAACAGCAGCAGCAGCTTGCGAGAAGGAGCCTGATGGTGGTGATGTTGTCATCCGGCGGCATTCGTTGTTGAAGCTTCTCTCCAGTTCGCCCACGGCATTGTTGGCGAGATTGCGGGAATCTTACACAAAGCTACGCGAGACGGCTGGTCGGACAAGCGTGACAGTCGCTGAGCTCTTCGTGGGTAATCAGATGCTGATGCATGTGACGGCAACTCCGGTGGCCGGGCGCAAGAAACTCGATGCCATGCCATCCAAAGGGTTCATAGATCATCGCAATTCAGATCGCGTCAAAACACTTAAGACCCAATCCACAGTTCTCGAAAGATAGTCCACTCAGAAACCCTCAACCCGAAACCCCATGTCCTATTTCTTCCTTCTTCTACTCTGCATGCATCCTTCTGTTGCAGGTTTTCCCATTTTGCTTCTTCTACTCTGCATGCATTCCTTCTCTGCAGCTTTTCTTATTTTCCTTCTTCTACTTCTGCATGCATTCCTTCTCTGCAGCTTTTCCCATTTTCTTCTTCTACTCTGCTGCATGTCCTTCTCTGTACCACCCCCCCATGTTTTTCTGCTTTGCAAATGCAAGCTCTAATGGCAGCAGCACAATGTGGAGCAAGCAAGCAACTGAGGAGGAGTTGCAACAGTGCAAAATGATGTTGGAGTAGAGAATGCGATTTCTTCAGTGATTGGTGTGGGATTGTGTTT
>Ga0209208_10002087_pt1 | contig 28521 bp, 19 predicted proteins | sample S1TSphfallax_3_FD_187694 | JGI IMG/M metagenome (GOLD analysis project Ga0209208, IMG submission 187694) | Host-associated microbial communities from peat moss isolated from Minnesota, USA - S1T2_Fd - Sphagnum fallax MG (SPAdes) (version 2) | ecosystem: Host-associated > Plants > Peat moss >...
TTGTTAAAAGAAAACCGCTTGTGAGCTTGTGTTGTTGGCCTAAGTGTGAATTTGTTACCCAACCAATTTTTCCTTTCTCCTTCCAAATGATTCTTTAAATTTGACTATATCTCTCACACCATAGGTCTAAAAATTATGGATCGCCTCCCAAGAAATCAAAGTCATTGATGAAGGCTTTCCAATAGTATCAATAGCACACCTCAATTTCTTGAAAAAAAAATTAATCTTGATTTTGTTAAATTTTCTTTCTCAAAATTATTCAATATTCAAGAACCTCCCCCCCCACCCCTCCCTCCACACCATAGGTCAGGTCTAAACAATATAAACCCACCTTGGTGCATCCCAACAACTCATCAAGGGCCTTCCAACCATATCAAGTGATTTGGGAGATCTCTAACATGACGAACAGAAGAAACCCTAATTTTAGGGTTTAGGGTTTTGGATTGACTCTTTGCTCAAAGCCCATTTTCCTAAGAACAAAATTCTTGCCCTAGACACATGAAGGTGTATGCCTTCAATTTTGCCAAGACCATGGTGCAAATTGTTGGCATACACCAATGCAAATGGAGAAGCTTGAAAATCCAAAAATCATTATTTCCTACTTGTCTATTTAGCATATATTTTAAATAACCTAAAAAAAATTTCAAAAATAAAGTGACAGGGTATAACTAAAATCCAAAGCTGACTACTTCTATTTATAGTTTTATATTCCTATTTTAGAAAGTTATTGAGAAATGATGTCATTCACTAAATCAAAGTTGGTTTTTTTTTCTTTCTTTTATAAACATAATTACGGGCCCTTGATTTATGCACATTGTCAATGGTTGTTTCAAAATCTAATAATTCAAACAACTAGCAAACTGGTATAATTTTGCAACATTGAAATAATATAATGGTTGATTAATACCCTACTACCTTGGCAGCTTTGACAATAATTATATTAATTTTCTGAAATGTTGAAATATTCGCAAAAAAAATTCAAATAACAAAAAATTAGTGAAAGAAAATATTGATTCTTTAAGAATATTTCATTCGTCAAAATGAAAACCTCAACATTTTAACTAGTTATTTGACAGACACATGTTGAAGCTGCTAAGGTGCTACAATATTGTAATCAAGGCTTTTTTTTGTTCAATTTGTGATGTCAAAATTTTGGTGAATTTTTTCAAAACTTAATGAAATTAATTGAATTTTAGGAGAATTTTTAAAAATATTTTCATGGTAAAAAAAATCTGTTGCAAAAAAATTGAATGAATTATTTAAAACATCAAAATTATGAATAAGTCTTTTTCTTTTAAAAAAATTGGTTATGGAGATAGTTTAAAGATTGCAACCTACAATAGGGATTAGATTAGTTCTTCACAAATGATTTGGAGTTTTCATATTACAACCAGTGATCTTTGTCTAGCAAATTTTGTCAGTTTTTGGCCCAAATAATTGGGAAACTTTTGCAAAAAATAAAACTTTCCAAGTGTAAATTTGACTTTAAGAAACATTGTAGTATGTGTCCATCCTTTGTTTGCATAGTTGTAAATTCAATGGGTATAATAAGGTTAGTAGTGAATATAGGATTTTCATTCCACTTGTTATTCATACAATCCTAGGGCAATCATAGAAGATTACAAAGGTTGCTACAAATCCTTTGGAAAAGGAGGTGCCTCTAAAACTTGCTAGAGAGAGAAACATTCATTCATACTTGGATGCCAAACACAACATCATTAGATACCTGTATAGAGTTCATTGTGAAATTATTTCCACACTAAATTAATAGCTCAAGCACTCTCTCTAAACTTTAAACCCTAAACCCTTGACACCACCATCCATTGGAAACTTGACAAGTGCTGTATGGAGTCCATCATCATAGCCCAAATTATGATAAATGATGATGAAGGGACTTCAAGTGTGCAGTTATGGGTATGTGTCCAAAAAAGTATGGCTCCCACCCCCCTCTTTTTCCTCCATTCTCCAATAAAATTTTAATCTAAATTAAAAAGGAAATTTGTACATCATGAAATGCATCATGAAATTTGTGCATCTCGAAATGCATCATGTAGATATGAAAGGCAAAAGGATAGAAGAAGCTAGAGAGATGGTAGAGGTGAGGAATACCAAATATTTTCACAATGGAAGCTTTGTTGGGGGGTGGTGCTAGGGGTTCCCTGGGTGGGCTTCAACTGGAAGATGAATCTTCCATTTAAGAAGGTGCTTTCAAATACAAAGAGAACAACCTTGTAGTGCTTTACATGAAGAGGAAAGCATGACTATACAAGCACACCCAACCCTTCATAGAAGAGACACCCAAGTATGGAATACCAAAAGGGCCATACTTTCACCATACCCCTTGCTTTGAAAAATAATATTTCATTATCTCATAATAGACTCCATTAACACAAGGTAGATTATTTATTTATTTATTTATTATTCTGTCTAGAGCCCACAGTTTCAAAACCCCTAGCATGGGGTTTTTGATTCCAAGCATGGGGGGTTTTTTGATTTTGAGCATGGTGTTTTTGATTTCAAGCACAAGGTTTGGACTTTGGGCCTTGTGAAAGTTGGGCATGTTTATAAAAAATTCAAATTATAAGAGTGTCCAAGTGCCAATCTCAAGTTTTTTTTATTTTGGGTGTGTTTAGAATAAAAACCCCAATGCTCAAAACTGAAAACCCCCTGCTTGAGATTTAAAAACCCTTTTCTCAAAATCAAAAACCCCTTGCTTGAGATTTGAAAACCCTTTTCTCAAAATCAAAAACCCCACGCTTGAGATTTAAGATTCCCTTTTCTCAAAATCAAAAACCCCACACTTGGAATCAAAACCTTGTGCTAGGGGCTTTCAAATCATGCACTTCAGGAAAAGAAAGAATCTACACCCCCCATGTTAAAAAGAATCGATCCAGGGCTCATGAAATATTCTACGAGGCAAAAGGGTATGGTAAAAGTATGACCCTTTTGGTATTCCATACCCCCAAAGAGCCTCCTTTCTTCAGGATAGAATAGACTTATCCATTAAGTAACCCTGTCTTCACCCTGTCTTTGGGCCTCCTTTCACCCCCTATCCCCTCTTTCAGTGCTATCCACAAAGTAAAGACATTTTAATAAATCTCAGTATGAAATGCTGATATTCAGCATTTGATGCACAAGGTTCTTCAGGACTAAGTATAGCAGTTGTACAGTTAGGAGCAGTGAAAATATATGTAGCAGCACTAAAAAGGAAAGACAAGATGAAACTCAGTTTACCACCAAAATTGATGGTTTTTGGAGTTTCATCCCCAGTTGGATGCTAATGTACTTTTTAGCAGGTTTTTTAAAAACCTCACCCTGAGTATTCTCACTCTCAGGGTTCTGGTGCCGTGTTCTTCTTACTTTATGGATAACTCTAATATCATAAGCAGATAGCTATAGTCGTCCCCACTCGCACTCTTGGTTATATTACACCCAAGTAGGCATCTTTCTACACACACAACTAATCTCATAAATGAATCCCAATCAGACAAGATCCAAACAAGTACAACAAGTTCAATGGGGAGAGTCTTCAGGCATGACATGATAACATATGTAGTCTCTGAAAGTAGTAATGATAATTGCGGCAAATAGGGTCAACCATTCATTCATCCACATTTTTTTGTGTTGCCGGGTTGCATGGCTTTTTAATGTGTGCTTTTGCGGAGAAAATGATTTCACTATGGTCACAAAACTCGCAAAACACCAAAGAGAAGAGAACGGGAGAAGAACTTTTGAGCAAACTTTGCAACTTTAAACACCGCACCAACAGTTGTGAAATGATAATCCACCGAGTGGGTGTTGACTGGTAGTGTTTCATTCAAATGAGTGCCCTGGCATGTTGTAGAATTTTTTTACTATATTTTTGAAGATGTCCTCAAGTAACATCACGGATGCAAAATTTATGATCCCTGACAAATGGATAACTATGAAATTGGCCCATGTGAAACTGTTGAATCATGTAATGCTAGGGTGGAGTAGTATATTTTAATAGTTATTCCATAAAATGATGAATTTTGACATCTCCCCCCCCCCCCTTTTTAACTGCTTGGATTCTGCTAGGTATTTGGGAAATTATGTTTTAAAAATGGTTAAATTGTTATAGAATATTTTGATATTTTATGGGCACATTTTGAGGTTGTTTTGGTAGCCCCATAATAAGCTATCAAGGGTAAGCAATCATTGCTCTATTTAGTATGGTAGGATATTGTGACGCATATTACTTGGTTGTGGGGACCCCCAAAGTTCTTTTTTTTTCCTCTTTACACAAGGTAATAAATCAAGTTTTGGAGAGTCCCCCAATAGATATGTTGTAATATGCTTGTTTGGACTGCTTATGTAGATGAAGAGAGTAAAACTTAAGGCAGAAGATATGGATAAAGTGAGAAGTATTGAGAACATTTAGGGGCACACATTGGGAACCTGAGAAACACGTTAGGAACCCATTGGAACTTGATGGGAACACAAGAAGAACCCAGAAGTTTGGCACATTATTGATCGTTCTAGTAAGGATATCCAACAAGTGTATGTTTACCTTTGTGCACAATCACTATACATATCCCCACAATATATTGCCCCTAGTTGCACTCCGCAAGGCAAAAAGGAGTGCTGATCACACACAAATTCCAAAAAGATTTTCTAGGCATACATACAATGAGGTGTGCAAGTACGAGTCAAATATGCCTGGTTTCTTTTCCATTTAAGGTTGGGGATCTGAGTGGGAATGAATTCAAAGATTTATGGCCATAAAGGGGTTTTGTTTTCCCTTCTTCAAGTGTTTTTGACCAATTGTCCCAATAAAGTTCTCCATACATTCCTCCTTCATTTTATTGGATATGCTTCACCAATATGTTCCCTATGTTCCATGTTGTGCATCTTACATGAGTACACTCACACTTAGCATTATCACCAATTAGGTGATTTCCCTCCATGATTTGTGTGCAAAGTTGGCATGATATGCATTATTCGCTAGAAAGGATAGTAATACTATCCAAAGAATCCCAAAGCAAAACAAGACATAAAATTATGATTTTTAAAAAAAAATTGGTATTAGATTTTTGTGTGTTTTGGACATAAAATGATAAATTTTTGTGTGAGATTGTGTTTTTGACATCAAATCCATAAGCTGACATATTCCCGTCATTGTGCTTCAGATCTTCAAACATCGCACATGACAATTTGCAGCCAAGGGGGGGAGCACATCAGAAGATGATGAAGTGAATAAAGATAGCTCATCATTTATGTGATCACCACAATTTTTCTTTTGGCTGGCAAGGCATTTCAGCCTCCAAGGCACATGGCTATATGGCAACAGCAACAGGGGGCAGGATGTTAAACACACCCCCATCCTGTCCCGTCCAGTCCAGTCCCCGCCCTTTGAACTTTACAGATGTCAGTGTGCCACCCTCTGCATTGCAGCACCCGCATGGTTCTCAAAGAACACTTCTGATCTGCATGTTCTGCTAAGTGTTCCATGTTCTCCATGCTAGCCGAACACGGATGTGGCAGAACCGAACCATGCGGGTGCTACAGAGGGGCTCTGCATTGACACCCACCGAGTTCGTAGTAAGGGGGGGAGGGTGTTTAACATCATCCCCACCCACCAGGCAGGGAGGACTTTCTAATACACACCATTTGCAACAACAACTGCACCATAGGGTCCCTCCCCTCAGCCCTGACAATTAAAATACTTTGTTGACATTTTGACTCAAGATTTTAACACTTCTTCTCCACACATAAAAAGCCCTTGGAGAAAGTATTTGGAGGGCACCTTTTATTGGTGTTGCCTACCTAGGCAAGGACATTGTGTTTAGATTATTCATTATAGAGTATTATAGTAGCTTAAGGGATTTTGGCCCTTTGGTAATAATAGGTCTATTTTTATATGAGGATTTTTGAAAAGATGATATTTTGGCTTGTGTTGAAACTTGAGATTAGTTATAGAGTTGTAACATCTGGAATGATTTTGATTTCTTTCAGAGGATTTTTTGAAGATTATATTTTTTCTATGATGAAATATTTGAGTTTCCGTAATTCTTCTTTTGCCTTAAGATACTTTTTTTAATGGAAATGGCAAGGCCACATTGTGACACACCCCTTGAAATTTTGTAGTGTCTCCAGAGGCACCTTTATAAGAGAGGAATATTTTCTCCCATCATCAGAGGATGCACTTCACATTTTAAGGGCGGCCATTTCAAGAGTCATAACGCCCCCCCCCCCTCCAACATAAAAGCCTGCCATACATGGGCAGTGCATCAAGGCCGTCAATCTCCCTCAATCAGACGGTCAAGCTTTACATCAGTTAATGCCCTTGGAGGGGGGGGGGGAGGGGGTCCTTGAAATGTTAGCAACCCTCAGCTGGGGCCTTCTGGGTTGGACCCTTATTTCAGGAATGCCCCCCTGCTTGGGCATTACCATACATAATAGGCCTGCAGTAGACCTCTTATCAGAGATGTAAGGTACCTCCACCTCTTGACCTGCAATATGTTAGGCTCATCATAATGTTCACCTTGTGCTTTGCAATGGGTTAGATCCCAGGGTGTGAGACTTTCTCAAAATGTGGGCCAGACTCAACCACCACCTTCTCTTAGGCCCCTATTATTTTGGGAATAACCCCCACTCTTAGGCACTCACCTTACATATTCAAAACAAGGGGTGTGTCACACCATGGCCCTGCCATATACATTAAAAAGTATTTTAAGGCAAAAGAAGGATTATAAAAACTCAAGTATTTCACCATGCAAAAATATAATCTTCAAAAAATCCTCTTAAATTAAACCAAAATTCTTCAAGGTATTATAACTCTATAACTAATCTCAAGTTTCAACACAAGCCAAAATATCATCTTTTAAAAACATCCTCACATAAAAATAGACCTATTACCTAAGGGCCAAAATCCCTTAAGCTACTATACTTCATAATGAATCTAATGGTGCATTTGTTAAGACAATGTTAAATAAAGATCTAGGTGGCATCTTAAGTGGCACCCAATGTTAAATGGCCGTTAGTTTAATGTTAAGTGATTGGTAGCTTAACATAAAATGTTCATGGTGAGTATGTGTAAGTCCTCAATTACTAGCATGGTGTTAGGGGACTCAACACTAGTGTCCCTAATATCCTTGCCTTGGTAGGCAAGGCCAATAAAGGTAGAGTGTTTATTGCGGCCACAAACAAAACCTCTTGTCAATAGGTATCTATCTAATTTTTTATTTTTTATTTTCTTTCTTTCTTTATTTATATATAGAGCATTTTGAGTTGGCAATGTTTTTTGCCTAGCAGAGTGCAGTTCACACTTTTGAGTTTTTTCTCCCTGCAAATAGCTTCTCATATCTCTGATAGAAATGGTTGGCAATTCTGGCTGGTTTGCAGATGCATCAGCAGCTCCCTCATAAATCTGACAAATTCTGGAAATTTGTCAGTGCATCATCTGTTGTTTCTCCACAAATTACTCTGGTATTTGGAGGTGGTGCATCATGATCAATGGTTTTTTTTGGGGAGGGGAAAAAAATGGCACAATGTCTTCATATTTCGAGGAAAAGACAGTTGAAATCGCCAGATTTAGAACATAGCATCTAGGATTTCGCCAAAATATAACCAGGTTCCAAAAAACATTTACTTCACTCTATATAGCCTGTAGCCAAATTTGGTTACCTCCTCTTGATTGCCAGCAGGGTTGCTTTTTTGTTCAAATTCCCCGAGTAAGTCCACTGACGAGGATCCCCAGAATTAATTAGCATTAAATGGCGACTACCTTAGATGGGCTTTGGAATTTTAACAAGAGTGCAGCTACAAGTGGCAGCAACCTAGGAAGTGCCTAGGTCTAGATGTGGCTAATTTAATTATTTTTATTTCAGAAAATGGCGAAAAAACTCCCTACAAATCAAAAAAATTCCGTTAAAAAAAAAATTGCCAAGTTGCGAAATGTCGCCATAAAAGAAAATAAACAAGGGGTGTGTCACACTGTGGCCTTGCCATTTACATTAAAAAAGTATCTTACGACAAAAGAAGACTTATGGAAAACTCAAATATTTTACCATGCAAAGATATAATCTTCAAAAAATCCTCTAAAAGAAACCCAAAATCCTTCAAGATATTATAACTCTATAACTAATCTCAAGTTTCAACACAAGCCAAAAATATCATTTTTCAAAAAATCCTCATATAAAAAATAGACCTATTATTATTACCTAGGGGCCTATAAAAATCCCTTAAGCTACTAAATACTCTATAATGAATCTAAACACAATGTCCTTGCCTTGGTAGGCAAGGCCAAAAAAATTGATTTATCAGGCCACCTACCTACCTCGAATTTGGAAAAGAAAAAACCTGGTTCCAATTCAAGACTCAAGGAGCGTGTGTGGTTCCTGGAAGAAAGGGATTTGCTGGTCTCTTGTTTTCTCCGTTACCGACCATTTCGTTCGTTCATAAATGCGGAGGAATCAAGGCTTGCATTGATGAGATGAAGAAGCTTGAAGAAGAAATAGAAGAAGCACGTGAAAGCAAGGCAAGGACCTCGCGAGGATTGAGGGAAGGGAGTTTCAAAGGAGTCCTCGAGTCTCGAAAGATATGAAGAAACAAAAGGAAGTATGATCGATCGATTGATTGATTGCACATACATCAATGTACTCCATTTTATGGAATGGAAAGTTGAAACTTTTCGCGCCGAGCATTTTTTTTTTTGGGTGTAATTTCACGCGCTTCGCTTTTCTTTTGCTGATGTTGTTGGATTTCTTCCTGTTTGAAAGTCTTTCTCTCTCTCTCTCTTCTGCTTCCAAAATCTGACCCCTTTCTTTAGTTTCGGTTTTGGATTCAAGTCTCTTCTGTTGTTGCTCCTGCTGCTGCTTTTTCTTCTTCTCCTCCGTGCCTTTGGGGGCATGCATGCGTTTGGCATTTTATTGGCTCTGCTCTTCAAGGTAGAGACATTGTGATGCACCCACAAACAGGCCAAAGTTGGGTATCCTACATTCATTCATTCTATGGTCGTCTGGAGTTCACCATAGAAATATTTCCCACAGAACTGAAGGAGCCACTGGTGCTTCACCATACTAAACAACAAGTGTTTTCCATTTAGTATGCCGAATATTTATCATCTTTATGGATGTCACTTAAATGGCAGAGTCATTATGCCCTTCACAGTAGTAGCGACATTGTGATGCACTCACAAACAGGCCAAAGTTTGCTATCCCTACTACATACATACATTCAAGGTCATGTGGAGTCTCCACTATAGAAACATTTCTGGCATAACTGAAGGATCCATTTGACCTTCACCATACTAACCACCATGTGTTTCCAATTTAGTACCTATGTTGAATATTTATCATCCTTATAGAAATGTCATTTAAAGAGCAGTGATTATCGGTCGAGCCGCTTGTTAATGGCCATCTGGTGCACCCTCCATTTGTAGGTGACACTAGACCTCCTTCTGGAAACTCTGTTATTCTTCTTCTTTGTGGATCCATCACAACTGATTCTACTGCCAAAGCAACAGGTGCAGAAAGACAAAGAGGGGCTTCTAGTCCTGTAAATGGCTTTGGAAATTCTTGTAAATTCAAAGCTTTGTGAGGAACAGATGATGATAATGTGAGGTGGGTGTAACATATTGGCTGAGAGAGGGTTCACTATGCCCAACCTTCCTCCTAGAAAAAATAGAGATATATTTGTCCAAAGAATCTAGTGAAAAAAACCACAATCTTGAAGTACAACATTGGGTCCCAGAACATTTCACGTCTTTCAACTCCTCCTCCTCCAGGCATTTAGAATATGTTCTGGGAACAGTATGGGCCCCATCCAAGACATTTTTCTTGAAACGGGTGTGACTATTATGGGTCTCAATTGACCCCCGAATTGGAGGAACTGATTCCACAGCCATAGCATAATGTGAGCTGGAAAAACAACTGATTAGGGTTTAGGGATTTAGGGTTTAGTGAGATTGGAACGAAGGTCCTGTGAAGAGGAAACGGAGAGAGGAGAAAGGTTGGGTTTTGAGACAAGCTCCTATGACTACACCATTTATCGTTGATGCTGCCACCACCAGCAGTGTATTTGCAAGCTAGTGTCGTTGCGCGCGCCCAGGAATCAAAGCTTGTGTTGGGGTTCTCCTATCTATCGGACTCGATACACTAGTGTTGAGCAGCATGGCGAGTCCTCCGTCCTCCTCTTCCTCCGCATGTCCACCTGGAGAAGTTCCGTTCCGTCTTTTGATTTTGGAGATGGGTACAGGCTACGATCAACACGGGTTAGGTCTCTGTCCTTACAACCCCCACAACGCTGGCTGGTTTCTTATGGAATGACAAAGGCTCGCGATATGATGAGTTTTGGCATCTGGAGGAGAATGGGTTTGGAAACTTGACAAATTGCGGGGGACGGGGGGAATGCAGGCAAGATGTTACAGCGGCTGCTGTTAGGGCGTGCAAGGATGCCATCTGCTCTAACTCCATCCCAGCTTTCAGCACTGGTACTTTGACTCCTATCACTTTTTGCACTACTTTCTCTGAGTCTTGATCGACACCAAACAGAAGAGGAACTACTACACTGCACCTCAGCAGCAGCCTGTTGTTCTTAATTTCTGTGAGATGATGAGGAGCAGGTTGGAGATATGATGATATTGTGACCTACAGCATAAAGCCCTAAACCCTAATCTGCATAAAAGTCTCCTAGGTTGGATATCCAGTCTGCATGGGATGAGATATTGGGAGTTGTGGCTGCAGGGGTGATACCTGGCATTAATAAGGAGCACATGAAACTGAAGGTGAAGCTTGGAGTTCCCCATTCAGTTCAAGGAGGTCTTGATCTTCAGGCTGTAAAGTCAGTGTTTCCATAGTAAGCAAACTGCCTGGTCTTTCCTTCCTAACTTTTGGGAATTGTAATGCTTTTCACAGGATTCCAATATCTTGTTTTATGTAGGGCAACAGGAACTCAGGATCCAGGTTTTTTCTTTTCTTTTCTTGAAAAATTTGAGCAGTTTATTATTATATATTTATCTATATCCACTGTTGGGAGCTGACAGAGTCTGTGGCATTGAGTAATGGCAGCTAGTCACTGTGATTAATGATGATGGTGATGGTCTGTGAAGAGCTCATGAAGTCAGTGGGTAGTCATGGCAGCTTGTTGCTGCAAAATATTTATGATGAAGGTGATGGTCTGACACTTTATGACCAACTCTCATAGGGTTGTGACCACATTCACTGTCACATCACCTTCAAAGTGATGTTGTGGAAATTTCTCTGCAGCAAATCTTATAGATATATATCCCTTTGAATGGACTATTGGCACTTGAGGTTATCGTGGCTTCAGTGGGATTGAATCAGGGACAAGCTGAGTGCAACTCTATGGTTGAAAACTTCAAACTCTTTTTCTGTTCATTCATTTTCTTGTGTCTGATTCATCTATTGGGGATGTGAATGTTGCCATGTGATTTTGTGTTTTGGAAGTGGAGAGATAGTGCAACTGGAGGTGGTGGATGGCGGGCTTGTATGTTCAAGTGGCGTACAATTGGAGGATTTTGGTGACAAGAGTGACAATTGCTATGTAGTCAATGCTGCTGTTTATGTGGGATACTGAATTCCTGTGCAAGCCATTGCCTCCTGTATTTTGCTTGCTGAGTTCTCTATTCCCTTCAGCACTGACTTCTCCTCTTCTCACAGCTCACTAAGCTGTTCATCTGAAATTCAGGATGAATCTCACTCTTCACAACATTCGTGTTTTCAGAAGGAGCATCCCAGTAGTGACCAGCTAGATTCTTTGTTATCTATCTTATGGGTGCAGAAGCCCCCGCCAGCTACCTCTTTTTCAGTGTTTTCTTAGTCTTTTCTTTTCCAGATTGCCTCTTAGAAAGTTCCTAAATATTCCAGTCCTAAATTCTTTGCGAGACTTTTGCTTGAGCTGGCAATAGTTTCTCAAATGTGGATCTTGTGAATTCTGTCTATATTCTTGCTGCTTGAGTTCTTTGATGCAGTGTGTCTTCAAGCTTTCAGAAAATCAGTATGCCTGGTGTCAACCACCCACTGTCAGAGCTGATGAAATCAGTGGGGTTATTGTAGCTGGTCCCTACCACGCATGTTACTGTTGTGATCACCTTGGCATGTGTGTAACTTTAGCTATTATTCGCACTGGTCTCTAGTATTTTCTATATTTTCTAGTGTTGGCCTGATAAGCTTGTGCAGCTTCAATGCTGGTACTATTGGCTTTTATATTAGCTACATCTCTTGACTGGTTGCCAGTCTGTTACTAAATCTTACCCCATTTCTTCTGGAAATGTGATAGAGGCCCAGTAGCTTTTTTGTAAGGCATATTCCTGCATGCTTTGTTTTCACCTTCACTTACAATATTAACACCTTGTCAAAGGGGCAATGATGGCAAGATGTATCTTGCAAATTGCCTAGTTGATGGAAAGTCGCGAAGTTGCAAAGTCATGGTTTGAGGAAATAAATATCCATTTTACTTTATGGTGCACCCTATCAACCAAACTATGCACAATGGGCCTAGTTAATAGAATATGGACATGTGTGGAAATTTAAACTGGAAGATTTTTAAACCCATTTTCAATTCTGATTCAACAACCAAATCATGACCAAATCAAAGACTAGGAGGGCACCTCAAATCAACATGGTGAACATATTATATGCTGAGCAATAGATTCCAATGGAAAAGTGAATAAGTGATTGTTTGAGCAACAATGTTAAGAAGCAAGTATGGAAATACTTCTGAAACTAAAAGTGGAAGGTTGAAATAAGAAGAGAACCAAGTGAGCCAAGATCTTCCATACAAACAAGGCCATTTGAGAAATGTGGGATCAAGATATGACCAATGCAACACACAAATCCCATCATGGATGTCATTTAGGATAGTCTGTGGTCTTGATAGTTAACAAGCCATTGTTCAAATATCTTCTATTCCATCAAGTTTTGTTATACATTCATGAGGTTGAGAATGTGAATGGGAGTAAAAGTTCATGCCAAATTGAAACTCAAATGTGAGGTGAGCTTTGAACAACAATTTTATTAGTAACATCCTTTGAATAATATGGCTGCATTAATTGAAACGAATCAAATAATTTAGATGGATGGCCCACAGTTAAACAAGAAAAACTTGTTAATGGAGATGAAAGGAAGCAGGTGAAAGATAATTGGGCTATTTTGGGAGCTTAAGTGGGCACAAAAGTGTAACAAATGAGAACAAGCACCTAAGAAAAGGCGGCCAGAGGTGGAGGTGGAAAAAGAGCTTCAAAAGGAAACAAGTGAAACCATTATAAGTCACAATTTGGTTGTGAGTTGTAGGCGTGTTCTATCTTTAGGAGTTGGACCTCCTTCCCTTAGTAAGTGGGAAGCATGTCAAATCTTTAGCTCTTGAGATCCAATGCTCATAAATCTTCCTCATCATAGTCTTGTGATTTCCTAACCTTTTTTATACAAGGATTAATTGATCACATTCAAAAGCTAGAATGGAAGTACTAGTTTTGCAAAGTGGTTGAAAATCATTTAGTTCCTTAAACCCCTGATTTCTCAAACTCCATGTGTCCAGGCAGAGACTCTATTGGAGGATGCTCATCTGTGATAAAATCTTTCTGTGAACTTAAAGTGTGCCTCTTATGGGTTCTCATGCAATCTTTTGGATTTAGCAGCAGTATTCCAAAATTACAAAATGCTTAGACGTTGACATTTTTGTCATTCATTTTCAGCTGAATTTGTATGCAGGCATTGACATAATTGTGTGCCACATGCGGAATTCAATATTTCAGACTTCAGTAGAAATACCTACTCTACTCCTTCCAACTAGGGAGTCATTTGAAAAGCATGATAACATCATATATTGCTCCATGACAAATATCCAGATGAAGCTTGGGCATGAAAGTCATGTCAATGTTTGCAATTCTCTAGTTGCACATGTTTATGACAAGTACCAACTTTTGTAGGGAGAAAAGTAGGCTATAGCCCAGCACAGGTTGTTCATTCAGCAACAGCCAGAGCACTGAAATGTGGGTTGTGAAACAGAGAATACATACCCAGATGAGCTTCTTTAATGAGGCTGAATCAAATCTCTACTGAAGCACTTGGATATGTCCATACACCATGGAGAAAGTGATCGAAGATTTATGTGATCCTAGATCTCTTTCAGCCACATCACCACAATGCCAACATGCGATTTCCAGTATTTCACTCTCATCTTCTCAAGGAAAAATGAAAGATCAAGTGCAGTCAACCTTAGCATTTAGGGAAAACTACACAAAAAGAGATCACTGATGTAGACAAGATTTACACCATGGACTCAGATTCAAGGACCTGAATTCAAAAGATGCCAAAAATGGAACTTTGAATGAGCAAAAAAGTGGAGGGGAGAAGGGGTTCTGGAACTTAGGGATCACTAGATTTCAAGCATGTGGTATCACAAGCTCCACGGTTTTCCCTTCCACCTCATGCCCTTCACATCGTCAGCAGAAATTCTGGGCCTCCCTTAATTGATCTGATGCTGGGATGTTAGACAACCCATCATATCATTAATTGATTGTCCCAAAACAACAATTTAAGTGGGACACTCAGCAAGACTTCTGGAGTACCTAGAAAGCTTGGGACATGAACTGGAAACCTGGAGGCTCAAATCCAACGCTAGACACCAACTCCCAGAGCTTATGAAGACAACCAAACATCATTTTAGAAGGTAAAGGCCACTATCACATTTACTTTAACTGCATCAAAATGAGAATTGATCTCTGACTAGTCAAGGTTTTAATTCCATCAGTAGCACAAAGAAAAGACAACATCAAACCAAACTAATGCTCAACATAGCAACCCGAGTCTTCACTCTGTTTTCAACTCCAACAGAGGCTATAATCATTGCCTCACAACCAAATAAAGTTGAAACCTCAGAGAAAGAGACCATAGAGAATTGGGAATAATCAAACAAGGCTGGATCATAGTGTTGAAGCTGCAGAATTACATAGTAATTGTAGAGAACTCTAACCATGTCCAGGTCCAAAGCAACGAACTACACATCAGCTATATAATAACGACAATATTTCCTCAATATACCATATTCAGACTTTTGCAGATAAAATATAAGCATTCCCTCTTGACTCATGACCACACACACAATACTCAATGACCTAGACATGCTTCTTTTGTGAACCTTTGCAGAGCAATCTGATACATATGTCCATTACCTCTAAACTCATGACCATGGGCAACAGTCAATGACCTAGACGTGCTTCCTGTGCAAAGCTTTGCAGAGTGATCTGATAGATAGCCATGAGACATTAATAGGTACCAACAGCTTACAACTAGACACCAAACAATCCAACTGATGTGTTGGCTGTGTCCGAGAATGCGCTCGGATCACACTGCACAAACCCCACAAGAATGCCAAGAGACACAATCTGGAATGCTACGAATCGTACCATGGAATGCCTAATATCTGGACATCTGTTGAGGGGGAGGGGGTGTAGTCTCACGAGGAAGTAGTTTTCCGTCCCTCTTGTCGAGCTCCAACTTATGCTGCGTCTGGAGACAAGCGCAGACGGTGCAATAGGAGATATCCGCAATGCGATCGGTAACAATGGCGGCGTCATCGATGAAAGGCACGTTGGTAAACATGGCCACAAGCCAGCAGATACAGTTGAGGTACTGCGCGAAGAACATACTGGCGATGATGCAGTTGTCGCATTTGGTGTTCTGGATCTGAAGCGCATCCTGGAGCATAAAGCGAGTGGCAGAGACGGAGAGGGTGAAGCACATAGTAACCTCCAAAATGGCACACAGCTGCGGACATCTCTCTTCACCGCAGGAACCACTGCAAGGCATGCCACCACCGCAGCAGCGGTAACGTGACCAGTCGTTGTACAGCACTCGACCACGCAACCCGTACGAAGCGCAGCAAGGACACCACATGCTGTAGCAGCAGTAGACCGGATCATCCAAGGGCGTCCGCATCAGCTCCGAGTACCACAAGTTGGGCAAACTCTTCCGCGCCTCATACAAGTGCATTTTCTTCGACGACGCCATCGCTGTAAGGCTCTGAAATCCGCCGCGTCCGCTCTCTCTCTCTCTCTCTCTCTCTCCCTCCGCCACACAAGCACACACAAACAAGTGCCTCTTCTAAATGCGCATCTGCTCTTCTTGCTACTGCCGATCACGCGCTCTTTCTGTACAGACTAGGCGACGAGCTCTTTCTTTCCCGCTTCGTAGCATTTTCTACGCTGCTTTACGGTGGCTGTTATGTCGCAGAATAAGCTACAGTAATCGTGCTGCCGCTGATCACGCGCTCTATCATTACCGACTAGATGATGAGCTTTTTTCTGGGTAGGTGCATTTTCCACACTGTTGGCGGTGGATTACGGTGGTTTACAGTGGCTGTAAGGTTGCAGAAAATGCTACATTGATCGTAATCGTTGATCCCTATCTATCGCACATTTGCAGATTCCGCAAGTTATCGATTGGCCGGCGTAAACGGGTTGCCTCATTTTCGTCGCTGTGCTGCAGTATCGTCTAACGAAGCGGGGAAAACTAGGGTAGATAGGCCTGGGACCGAACCTTTAAGAACTCAAAGGAGATCGAATCTTACACATTGTTCCTTGGATTCTGAATTTTTAAGGACATTTGTAGCCCTTAGCCCTCCACCTAGAGCTTCCAACCTCGCCAAAATTGCTGGATTCAGTAAAGGAATGGGCATATGGTGTGTTTCGTAGAAGGGGGTTCATTGTTTGATGATGGGTGAAAGATTTTGATGGTTTTGCATATTTGCCACTGGAATACAAAGAAGTATTGTAAAGCCCTAGTTGGGGCACCCATCCAGTTTTAAATCTCTCAAAACTGACTAAAAATGAGGAAGATATGGGGGCTGGAACTAGAGAGAAGTCCAAAGCAATGTTGGGTGGTTCTCAGATGCTCACCTGGTTCTTGACCCAGTTCTCAGACATGTATGAGAACAAGTGTTTTTTTTTTTTTTTTTAAATTTCTTGGGAGAACCAAACAGTTCTCTCATAGAACCTATATCCAGTTCTTAGGTACATTAGGGTTCTTAAACAGCAGCCACTGCCTAAGTAAGCGGAGGCGCTATTTATGGTTAGGTGTAAATTAATAGTTATAAAAAGAGCATGACCTTTAATTTTTGTGATGTGTTGTATCATTGCTTCTCGCAAACATTTTGTTTTGTTCCTTCACATTGGTGTTGTTACTTAGCATTGGTGCTAGTGCTTCACATTGGTGTTGGTGTTTGCATGGTGTTAGTTCTTCATGTTCATATTGTTATTTCCCACATTGGTGTTGGTGTTTGCATGGTGTTAGCTCTTCATGTTCATATTGTTATTTCCCACATTGGGGCTATTATTTCATGTTCATGCTGCTACTTCATGATGCTACTACTTTGTGGTGATTTTGCTTCACACATTGGTGCTTTTCCTTCGTGCTATTGCTATTGCTTTTTTCACATTGTTGTTGTTTCACACTGGTTGTGCTAATACTTCGTGTTGTTGTTGTTTTACACCCTCAAGTAGCCTATGGTCAATACCTTGTTATTATTGTTTCGTGTTGGTGCTACTGTTGTTGTTGTTTCACACTTCAAGTAGCTTATGGCGAATACCTTGTTATTATTGTTTTGTGTTGGTGCTACTCTTGTTCCCTAGTTAGTATAGTACTTTCTCCCCTTCTTTCCATGTGTAGGTGGGAGCTTGGAGCTTCAAACATCAAATTCTCAATAAAGCTCAAGGTGAATTTTTTTTCTTTTTTCTTTTTCATTTTGTTGTTTCAATTTTTTTCATATCTTTGTTTCAAATTTTTTGAGTTTTTGTTTGAGTTTTCTTCATATCAAATGTCCACTACAATGCTGAGAAAAATATGCAAACATATTTCCTATAATTGATTTCTTTGCTAGATAAATCTTTTAAGTAATTGGATCCCAATTTGAAACAATTTTTTTTTTTAGTTTTTAGCTAGAATCCTTAATAGTAGTCTTAAGAAATGTTGTTTACAATCAAAAATTTGGACAAATTGATCTTTGTCATCAAAAATTGACCCGATGATCCTATGATAGGTTGTAAATCTCCTTCTAGTTTGGGAGGTTTTATTGAGACTAATGCTAATTTTGAAAAGGAGTTAGAGGAATTTTAAAAAGCTTTTGAAAGGGACAAAGTTATGGAGTTGTAAATTTCGAATTAGTTTTTTTTTACAAGTTTTCATTTATTTTCAATAATTTTTAAGTTCAAAATTTTATTTTACTTAATAAAGTGAGTAACTTACTAATTAATTAATTATTAAATTGAATTTTAGCTTGTAGAAAATGTAATAACCAGGTTGTGAAAACCGGATTTGAAAATCAAGCCCTATCTAATAATAACTGGGTAAGTACAAAATCAAAAAAATTGATACCCTGGTCGATTATCACCCGGAATTTCTGCGTGGCTCATCCAGTTTGCGTGGCTCAATTTGGACAAAGAACGAGAAAAAGTGTTCGATGATGAGTACATGTTCGGTGGTAGACGATTTTACCATACATCTCGACAGAAGAAAATGTGTTTTCTTTTTTGTCGAAACAAGAATTTTCTTTTGCTTACACACATTCTCGGGCTATGGACGAGATTGTCCTTCAAACACTGCTGCAATTAGGGTTTCTGGTTTGCGCTATACACGGCGCGAATCATAATGGCTTTCGATTTTGGAACTTCAATTACGTCTTACCAGTCTAGGTTTGAATTATTCCTTGTTGATATTGCTTGAGATAGTCATGGAGACTATTTTCCATCTTAACGCAGACTTAGGGATTATGTTTCAAATTTGGGGGTAGATTTTCAAGCTCGAGACGAAAGATTTGAGTGGAAGTGTATGGTGTGAAGAACCTAGGGCTTTTCTTTTTTTGTGCCTACAATAGTCTCGCTGTTTGAGGCTACAAGTTCAGGAGATCGTTAAAAAGAACCAATTCGTTGGTGGCAGGAGTATTTCAGGTTCTGGACGGAACATAATTTCCAACATGTCAAACCAGGAAGGAGAGTTTCGTGCAGTACCGCATTCAAGCTCCTGGCCAGGAGGAACTAGAGCAGGAGCAACAAGGACGAAAGCGGAATAAAGCGGAATAATCCAACATGGATAAGAGAAGAATTTGGCTACGACACCTAATCACCAAGAATCTGTGAGGACACGATGGATCATCAACCATAGTCCAAGACACCAGAATACATCAAAATGCCTACAGCGCAGCCTCAAATCACAACATCGAAATAAAATTGGAAGCGACAACATCAAAGAAGAGGTGGTGTTCAAGAACACCATTGTAAAAAGGGCGGCATAGAGACTTCAATCTCAACCACCGAAGCCGTACAGAGTGCGCCCCTGTCTCTTTAGAGCGTATACCACATCCATAGCTGTCACAGTTTTACGTCTGGCATGCTCAGTATATGTGACCGCATCGCGAATGACATTTTCCAAAAAGATCTTGAGCACACCGCGGGTTTCTTCGTAGATCAAACCACTGATTCTCTTCACGCCACCTCTCCTTGCCAACCTCCGAATGGCAGGCTTAGTAATTCCCTGAATGTTATCCCTCAGCACCTTCCGGTGCCGCTTGGCTCCTCCCTTTCCCAAACCTTTGCCTCCCTTCCCACGGCCAGACATGATGAAACTGAATGATACTCAAACTCCGAGAGCAACTGTTGCAATAACGAGACCAAAACAAGAAACGAACCGTAATACCACAAAAATACCGCACCGCTGCGAACACAAAACTGCCCTGTCGCTGCAACACAAGAAAGGAAGACAAAGAAAACACACTGTTCGAAACAGCAAAGCTAAAACCCTAGTATATATAGACCCCCCCCTCTTTTCGCAGTAACTACCCAATTTACCATAAGAACTTACCTTTAGATCCTCTCTGTTTTACCGCCCTTTTACCTCACAGTCGATCCCTGTGAAACCCCATCAGAATCGTTGGATTAGATATTTGAAACTGTATCGAACCGTCCAATAGTAGGAGTTGTGCTCTGAAGACGAATGAAAATATCCGTCCGATCGATCTATAGATCGGACGGTTCTGAAATGGGTCCAGGACTAGAGGGTTTTATGCGCTTTGCTGTGGTCGGGTTGTGGAAGGAAGCTGTTTCGTCAAAATGGATGAATGTTGGACGAATTTAGGACGAAAGGGTCGAACGTCTTCGTCTTCGTCTTCGTCGTCGTCGTCGTTTTCTTCTTCTTCGTACAGAGACCCTGATTGCATGGCTGTTGCTTGAAAGAGTTTTTGTCATTTCCACTGCTCTTATGTTGATGCTTGTCTTTGAAAATCCCACCTCATTAGCCTCCATTGCTCAACATAAGGTGGTAATTGCAGGCCCATAATTAGTCTGATTGCTGTAGCGCTGTAGCAGACAAGCTGTAGGCAAAATGTGAGTAGTAAGATGAGATGGTGAATTAAGCTTCAGCAGAGGGAGTGGTAGAAGGGAGATGTGATTGTTTCAGTGGATTTCGTTATAAAATGAACTCGGTTGTGAGGTAGTAGTACCCTGGCTTATAAGTGGCAAGCACGAGAAAAAATTTTGCAAAGTAAATTGGTTTCAAGTTTCAGATGTTGGTCTTCTTGCCTCTCTTCTAATGAGGGGGAAAAAAATGCTAATGTGAAATGTTTTGTCCATCTAGCTCGCCTTTTTTCAAAGCCTTACCAAACAACTCCAAAATTTGGAGATGCAATATTGTGCCCCAACTTTTGTTACAACTTTTGAAATATTAAACTTCATGGTTAGTGGTTAGTGATCAATCTGGTGAAGAATTTGGAAGCTCTTTCAAGTCATGATCATGTAGAACACTAACTGCAATGCAGCATGTGTCCAGGATATCTTTCCATGCCTAGCTTTCAAGGAGCTGGAGTGGTGAGATTTTGTGGAGTTACTTCTCTGTGTGTGGTTACTGCACCTACATACAGGTATAATAGCAATTTCAAGTATTTTGACCACCAAATGTGGAACTCAGAGTCCACTCGTTGAGTTAGGACAAGTTGCATCTTTGGTAATTGTATGCAATTCTCATCTTCACTTTGAGCCTGAAAATGTGGTAAGAATTTTGCAGGGGTCTTTCTGAAAGATCTTTCACATGGTGATTCAGTTGCTAGTCTAGCTGATTACATGATTTTAGCCATGACAGGAGTTTTATCTTGAGAGTTCAATGAAAGGGATCAGATGTGGAACAAGAGAAGGAACAATGCCAAATCTCGGTGTTTGGAGAAGAGAGATGTTTGGTATCTTCATTATGATCCACAGCAGGTGGTCCTGACTCTGTAAGAAAAGGAATACAAATTCTCTGTTTGTTCAGTGTTTCCATTAAACACCTGGTTCAAGACTGGTTTGGAAATGAACTCAGCGGCTGGAAAAAGAGAAGAAGGAAAATCAACAATTGAGTAGTTGTGAAGGCAAGGCATTGCGGTGAAGGAAGAAGCCCCAAATGCCGGTTCCTCAAAACTACACCAAATGCCACAGAGCTTCAGCAACAACGAGTGAACAACCATCACCTGGCTTACACACCGGCTGCACTCTAAAGCACAGTAACACCCAAAAAGGAGAAAAAAACAGAGCGGCAGGAAGGGGCAAGCAATTCTCTTTTTATGCCATATTCGTTGCCAGAATAGCTCCACACTGAGGAATACATAAACCCATTCGATAACCGTTCATCTTCATACCTTTCTCGGCCTTTTGGCTAAGATCAAGTGTAGTATCTGTTCTTATCGGTTTAATATTTGATACGAGGCTCATCGAGCCTCATGATATTAATGTAGTTTTTCTCGGGGGCGTGGCCTTCCGGTAGCTTGCTACTTGGCCCCGCGCGCGTCGCCTTGGTCTTGCACTTCTTCCACGGCTGGCACACCCCTCCCCTTCCAGGGGATCCAAAGAAAGCTCTAAAAAGGAAGGTGTAATGTTACAACAAAAACTTTGCAGATTTTTTGCACTCTAATGTCAGTTAGCTTTTGTTACGTTCGCAGACGAAAGCTTTCAGCTGTATGCCTTCAATTGCTCAGATTTCCATTGAAAACTTGATTTCAATTTCAAATGAGAACTTCTTCCTTCTGAGATAACATCTTTTTATTATAAATAACTTGCCATTAGGCTAACTACGGGGAAAACATGGATGAAAAATGATCTCATTCTCACCTGCTACATCTTTGTTCGAGTATCGTTTCAATTTCATAATCCACTAGCAGAATTTTTTGAGTGTAAATGGAGGACTGTCTATCTAGTGGAATCTGTCCTCCGCAAAAGGGCAAAGTGTTTTGAAAAGCGCCCAGCCTCTTTATTTTTGGGTATCTTTTGCAGTAGGAAGAATGAAAATAAGTTTTTTGGGTATCTTCCGGGTATCATGGAAAAATTGAAAATAATTTTTCTGGGTATCATGGGAAAAAATTTAATAAATTTTTGGGGTATTTGTTGGGGTATCAAAGGAAAAATGAAAATGAAAACAAGGACAAGCAAACAAAATAAATTGTAACCTTTCAATTGATTTTGTTTTGCTGTATCTTGACTCTATTTGTGGTCATGAACACAAATGAATACTAGTTCATGTTGCAGAAACTTTCTAGTTCAGCTCCAAGCTTCCCACATGTTCAGAGAACCATGGTTATATATCAAACACCCATTCTTTGGTTTTTGAGAACCAGGTTTATGTATCTTAAAGAACCCCCAGGTATATGGAGTCAATTCTGGTAACCGCCCAAGCCATTCTCATGGCAGTTCTCAACAAAATAAATCCTCACTTCCACAGAAATCAAAATCATCAGATATGTTATATGACTGCGATTCTCAAAAATCTGCACACCAATACTGATATAGACTATAATCACAGTTCTCATGAAATCTCAGAACTGGTCAATTAACCTTCTAAAAAACTATCAGTCATTTTTTAGGATCCCATCAGTTCTTTGAGGCTCTTCGAAAACACCTGAACTCGAGGTTATTAAAAGAATCAGATAACCACCCAACACTGGATATCACCCATATCAACCCACTGACAGGAGGTACAGATCCAGTACCTTATCAGATACCTACCATGCATTCCTTGTCTTCTTTCACTTCTGATCCCTTTGGAAAATTTCTCCTCAAGATGAAACTCATGTCATGGTAAAATCATGTACTTATTTAGTTATTGCAACTGAATCGCGGAGGTTACCCATGGAAACGATCTTTCAGAAGAACCTTCGCAAACCTCAGAACATTTTTCAGGCTCAAATTGAAGATGCATGTTTCAAGCAATTAAATATGCAACTAGGAAATCACTTTAAAGGTTGATTTTTAGTCTTACCAAATAGCAGGAAATCATCATCTTGAAGTGAATCCTGATGGAAAAGGCTGTGCAGTGTGCAATCCTTGTTCTGTCTTGGCAGCCTGTCTCCTCATAAAGGACTAAAAAAGGACTCTGGAGAAATTTCTTAGTGTATTTGGAGGGCACCTTATGTCTGTGAATATCCATGCTTGACAAGATAAGATCTTATGCCTACAATTTCAGAGTGCATGGGACCTTCCGATATGAGCTCTTGGAGAATTAGTAGCATTGAGAGGTTCCCAATACATTTTATTTCTAGGAAGACAACAAGACATACAAATCCTTTTTCCAATGGAAGATCAGGATCACCTTAAGCTTTGACTCAATGATTTGTTGGAAGCAAATCAGTTCACTGTGCACACCACAAATGCACTCTATGTTAAAGTAAAAGAGCCACTTGAAAGCTCAATATTGACATATGTTCTAAGACATTCCATATGTTGATGAGCACAAGACAAGAACTTTGCCAAATCCAGTAAAACCAAGTGATGAGGAGATATCATAATTTAACCCTGGAAAGCAATCAGATGACAGATGCATGGAAAGCAGAAATAGATGATGGAAACGTGCTTTAAGTCTTGAGAAATATTAGAAGTTTAATGAAGTACAATGGGCAACTGAGACAGGTACGAGCATCTCGAGGATGATTGAAAGCAAATCCAAAGATGTGACTGATTTTGTCCATACGAATTTTTATTCTATGACTCTCTTGTGTACAAAACAGGAATAATTTACATCTATGACAAGCAAAGGAGGTGTTCGTGCAGACCAACATCCTATGACTCTCTTTGTGTACAAAACAGGGAATGTTTTACATCTTTGACAAGCAAAGCCAGAGCTGACAAAGAAATCTCAAATAAGAAATTCAATAAGAATTCTCTTTGCTACTATAGTGCCCTGGGAGATGCAAAATTGTGGTTCTTTTAGAAGCTTGAAAGGCTTTATCTTTGAGAAGAGATCAAGGTCTCGTAGAAATTGAGACCATCGAATTGTGGAGCCATCTTTGGAGAGCATGTTGTTGTGAGAGCAGGCTTTGGATCCTCCTCCTCATCATGTTTTGAACATTCTTGGGCTGCTGCAGACTTTGGCTCCAAAAATTGGCAGTTCTACAAAATGGAGTAAAACATGAAGAGTATGTCAACATCAAAAAGAGAATAAAAATGCAATATGCTTCTTCTCCTAAATCGACTAACAAAACCCACGGTACGAGCATTTAAGAAAGGAAGAAAAAATGCACACTGCACAAAAATCACAAGCGCAATTTTCAGTTAGGTATCCAAATGTTAGGAGTACCTTCTGAGATTCTGAGGCCGGGCCATCGTTGCGAGAATAGAAGACGGTAGCCTCCATGCTCATCAAAGTTGCCGATCCAGCCAACGTTGATATACGCGCAAGCCTTGCCAAGCTTCCCATAGTTCAAACGGGAAAAAAGAAACAACAACAAACAGACAAACTCACTCCTCCGAACACAAACAAACAGAAAGGCGGGAGGGGGAAAAGGCAATAATTGAGAAAGCGGAAGAGAATGATGAGGTAGACGAAAGGCGAATAGAAAGCGGTCTTATAAAGTATAGGGACAGAGAGAGCAAGCGACAAGAAGCGATGGTGGTGGTGGACTGCACACGGGAAGAACGCAAGGGTGACAGTGTAATGACTGCGCATTCCTTTTTCAAGTGCTTTTTTCTCGCTCTCTCGCTTGCTCACAATTTCTTTTCCTTTCCGCCCTTTTCGTTGGTTTCCCTTTTCTTTTCTTTTCTTTTCTGTTCTGTTCATTGCGTTGTCGGCACGTTCGGTGGCCCTATAGCCGTTTATTGGCCTTGCTTACCAAGGCAAGGATCTTGTGTTTAGATTCATTATAGAGTACAGTAGCTTAAGGGATTTTTATAGGCCCCTAGGTAATAAATAATAATAGGTCTATTTTTTATATGAGGATTTTTTGAAAGATGATATTTTGGCTTGTGTTGAAACTTGAGATTAGTTATAAGAGTTATAATATCTTAAAGGATTTTGGTTTCTTTTACAGGATTTTTTTTTTAATTATATTTTTGCATGTTGAAATATTCCAGTTGCTATAATTCTTCTTTTGCATTAAGATACTTTTTAATGTAAATGGCAAGGCCACATTGTGACACACCCCTTGTTTAGTATTAAGTCACGGCCCTCTCTATTATGCCTTTCCTCTGCTTCCTGGCCAGTTTTTTTTTTTTTTTCCGGGTTTTTTAAAAAAATTGTGAGGTAGGTGTTTTTGGCTACAATCCACAAGAAAATTTAGCCAAATCTTGCTGCACCTCACAAGAGGAAAAGAGAAAAGTTTAGGAATGGTAGTTTTTTTTATTTTAAGGGTAGCCTATCTAGGCATATTACAAAGTGGAACTTTCCCTCTACCCAGCCAGGGGTAGGGTGTTTTGTTTTTTCCTCTTGTTCTTGTGATTTTTCCCACTGTGTGTATCACGAGGGACAAAAAAAAAACAGAAAACAAAAAATAAAAAATTTGTCAGTACTGACAAATTTATGTCAGTTAACGCCCTTTGAGAAGCGGGGGGCCTTCCGAAAAGGCAAAGATATTGTGTTCAGATTTGTTATAGAGTATAGTAGCTTAAGGGATTTTGGCCCCTAGGAAATAATAATAGGTCTATTTTGATATGAGGATTTTTGAAAGATGATATTTTGGCTTGTGTTGAAAATTGAGATTAGTTCTAGAGTTATAAATATCTTGAAGCATTTTGGTTTCAATAAGAGGATTTTAATTTTTTTAAGATTATATTTTTTGCGTGGTGAAATATTTGAGTTCTCATAATTCTTTACTGAAGCCTTTAAGGTGCCTTCTAATGTAAATATGGCAAGGCCACAGTGTAACACACCCCTTGTTTTTTTTTTAAATATTTTCAAATGGATGTTTTCGTGTGTTGCAACGTCGATTTTCTGCGGACTACGAATGAATTCACGTTACTGAAGCCCGGTTCCCCATTCATTGTCCCCTCCAGAATCCCGAGAAAGAAAGAAAAAAGGGATTTGCGAAATCCTTTCCACTGCTGCTGTCAGTTTTCGTTGGAAAGGGTGCGGCCGTAGGGGCGGCGAAATTAGCTTTCACAAGTCATCATTTTAATTTTAATTTTTTAAAAAAGCAAGGGTTTTGTCACACTTTAACCTCGCCATTTACATTGAAAAGTATCTTAAAGGCAAAAAGAAGAATTATGGAAATTCAAATCTTTCAGCATCCAAAAATATAATCTTCAAAAAAAAAAAACCCTCTACAAGAAACCAAAATCCTTCAAGATATTTATAAACTCTATATAGCTAATCTCAAGTTTCAACAACACAAGCCAAAATTTCATCTTTCAAAAATCCTCATATCAAAATAGACCTATTATTATTTATTACCTAGGAGCCAAAATCCCTTAAGCTACTATACCCTATAACAAATCTAAACACAATATCCTTGCCTTGGTAGGCAAGGCCCAAAAAAAACACCAAGTCAAAGTAGTTTCTCTTTTACCCGCCACTAGGGTAGCTGACCCAGTTTTTTTTTAATTTTATTTTTTTATGAATAATTTCTCATCTTGCTCCAAAAGTGGCAATCAGTCACAAGAGGATTTAGCCAAATATAGCTACAAGACCAAATAAAGGAGTTAAAAAATATAAGAATCCTATTACATGTTGGCAAACCACTAGAACCTATTAGCTACATATGAGGGATTTCAGAAGAAAAATAAAGCTAGAAATCTGCCCAAATCCCAAAAATCTTGGCGATTTCAAAAACTTTTTTCCTGAAAAATGTCGCCATTTATTTGGAAAATTTCCAAAGGGTGGTTCCCTTCACCATGTTGCTTGGGACTTTTCTTTTTAGCAAAATGGCATATTTTCGCCACCAAAAAAAAATAAAATCACTGAGCTGACCCTATTATTGAACATTTTAGAATATGTTTTTAAATATGTATTCTCGTCAGACAAAAAAAATTCTTGCTGAAATTTGGTATGCACCCTACTACTACCTTGGCAGCTTTGACCCTAATTAAATTATTTTCAAAAAAATTCAAATTTTCAAAAAAAAATTCCAAATAACAAAGATTTGTGAAGGAAATCATTGAATTCACAAGAATACTCTAGTATTTGTCAAAATGAGAATTTCAAAATAAATTAATTATTTGATAAACACTTGTTGAAGATGTCAAGCTACTACAGTAGCACCTTATCCTCCATTGGCTACCAAACCCAATTTTCAGAATGTGCAAATATGACAAAGTACATAGGGCGGTTTGTCATATTAATAATAATAATAAAATTTGTCGGCTACATTTGGCAGTAAAAATGATAATAGTTTACAATTTTGCTATGGAATTTTCAGAATTTTCAACAATTCCATAAAAGAATTAATTATTGCCTAACCAGGCTAGGTAGTAAGTACTTCAGTAAGTAAAAATGTGCCACCTACAACTAATGGATTTAATTCGAGTCCCCCATTTTCCATTTTTCCTTGCACACCTCATTACACTTTTTTTTTCTTTAAACCCTATCTCTTTACTTGGCATGCACACCAAGACCCTACCATTGCACACATTATACCCAAGATGACTATTGAACCCAAGAGCACAAGAACCCAAGTGCTCTTTTGTATAGTTAAATATGTGGTGGAACTATAGACAAAATATTATCACAGTTTTTGATATCATTTTTGGCTTTGCCTACCAAGGCAAGGATATTGTGTTTAGATTCATTATAGAGTATATAGTAGCTTAATGGATTTTGGCCCCCTAGGTAAGAATAGGTCTATTTTTATATAACAATTTTTGAAAGATGATATCTTGGCTTGAGTTGAAACTTGAGATGAGTTATAGAGTTCTAATATCTTCAAGGATTTTGGTTTCTTTTAGAGGATTTTTGAAAAGTACATTTTTTGCATGGTGAAAATATTTGAGTTTGCATAATTCTTCTTCTTTTGCCTTGAGATACTTTTTAATGTAAATGGCAAGGCCACAGTGTCGCACACCCCTTGTTTTGAAATTTTGAAAAAGTGAAATTTAAAACAATAATTGAACTGATCTTTTGAGCTTGACAATAGCCAGAATCCCAAAAAAAAAAAAAAAAAAAAAAAAAAATCATTAAAAAATCATTAAAAATCATTAAAAATCATTAAAAATCATTAAAAAAACAACTCAGATTTCTACACGTCACGCTTCCTCCAGATAATGTTTGTTTTTTGGTACTTGTGTATAATAGGTACTTACTTGCATGATTTTGCAAAGCATTG
>Ga0209208_10002088_pt1 | contig 28517 bp, 18 predicted proteins | sample S1TSphfallax_3_FD_187694 | JGI IMG/M metagenome (GOLD analysis project Ga0209208, IMG submission 187694) | Host-associated microbial communities from peat moss isolated from Minnesota, USA - S1T2_Fd - Sphagnum fallax MG (SPAdes) (version 2) | ecosystem: Host-associated > Plants > Peat moss >...
GTTTACATTAAAAAGTTTCAATTATGAACAAAACAAACACCCTTTTCTAAGATCTTTGTCTATTTCTACAATTGGATAGCCTATCCAACAAGGCATAATGACTATAGGAAAAGTTGTGCTACCTATTCCTTGATTTTGGAAAAGTGGGGCTAGCCTGCATATTGCCACCCTTCATGGTCAAGGTGAGCAAATAGGTCTCTCTGCCTGGAAAATTTGCTAGGACCATAAAATAAAAGATAAAAAAATTTAAAATCTCAAAATAAATTCTCCACACAAAGGCAAGAATTGGCAGGAACTCACATTAATAGAGTACCTATTATTATTGTTGTATCAAACCAGAGGGGTTCCTGCCAAGATGGTCATTGGTCATATGTGACATCATCCAGACAAGGAAACAATGTCTGCAGAGTTTTCTGCTCATTTGGTAAATATAGGGTCCATCAATCAATCATGGGTTTTATTCACACATAAAAAGAAAGTCTTGCTGGGAGAAATTTTTTAGTGTGTTTGGAGGGCACCTTACATTCCTGAATATGCCTCCTCGAAAAGAGGAGGGTTCTTACACCTACTCCTTAATAGTGGGACAGATCTTGGGCCAATGTAAAAAAACCTTTTCGTGATTTGTGGTAGTGTAAATGGACAATGCCTTATGGGACATATTTGAATATCAAGTGAGCATTCTGAAAAGTGACATTCAGCAAAATGGACTCTTGCTTAGCTATCTTCTTAGGTAAAAAAGAAAGCAAAATGTTAGCATTACATTTCTTTTGAGGAGTTGGCAAAATCCCACATGGCAAAACCGTGGTTAGCTATGTAGCACGGCCCTTTGGAGACCGCTATGTGTACGAGAAAGGTCTATATTTAGACCCTTCTCCTGCATAAATAAACCTGAAAAACATTTCTTTGTCATAGGTGAAATGAGAAAGAAATGTGCACATAAAGTGTAGGGTAAGGCCCTGGCCTGAGGGCATTGCACAAGTGTAAAAATTACAGATTTTTGTCAGTTTTCGTTCCTTTTACTTTTTGTTTTCTTGCAATACCCGGTGGATGCTTCATGTGATACAAGACGGGTATCCACAGGGTATAACAGGAGAAAAAGCCCAAAAAAAATAAATAATAATAATAATAAATCCCATGATGAATTCCCAATCAAGAAATGCAACATCTCAGTCAAAGCATAATTTCCGTCTCTGGCGATGGTAGCGGAATTACGTTACATAAAGCGCATCCCACGCGTTGAAAAAACTGGGGGCCAGGTCTGGTCTACTATACCTCTGCTAAAATCAACCTAATACGCGAAGTAGAGAAAGTGGATATTGCTCTAGAGTATTTTCCATACCCACCTTCCAAGAAATGTGAAATTTGGTACTGAAAGAAAGCATGCCATCATCAATGTTGTAGATTCATTGCCATGAGAGAGGGGCCCATTTCCCTTATTGTTCAACCCCCCTTTCGTACCGTGGATGTAGGAGGGATTTTTGTAAATCTCCAAATGGGAGGGATTTTTTTTTTCAATTTTGTCAAGTAGGTGGACAGCTGATGATCATCTGAAAGAGGTCAGCCAGCAAAGTAGAATTTTTTTAGGAACTCCCTATGTAAAACCACTCCGGGATCTTTTTACACTTGGCATCAAAAAAAAAATTTGGTCACCATGTTGTGAAAGGTCATCCCCCCAAAAACAATTTGCTCCAAACCAAGAAAAAATAGTTTCAATGTACAAACAAAAAAAACAGTTTGCAATTAATTTCACTGTCCAAAAACCAACAAAAGAAAAGAAAAGAAAAAGTAAGTTCAACCTCCAAATCAAAGGAAAAGTCTTCCAAGTATAGAGTTAATCGTAAAGTCAGCCTATCTTTGGGCCCTAGTTTGAGCCTCCAAACCCTATTTCATCCCCAATTTCAGTATATGCGTCAATTGAGCTAGACTGAGTACAGTTTCATGAAACTGGGTATCAGTCCAGAAGATTTGCAGGACCGTCTTTAATGAAGAATTTTCTGACCGTCTTTGTGTATGTTGCCAATATATAGGTGGGTTTGGAAAATCAAAGCGCAGGAAAGGGAACTCCAAAACTGAGGATGAAACTCCTCTGAGCACCAAGCTACGTGAGAAAACGATTTTGATCCCTTGTTTCCTTTCCGTGCTTACTGTTTTCATCCTGACTTCTCACTTCGTCCCCAGTTCAGGGTACTTTACAGATAACCCTATAACTGTCCCAAAAACCAAAAAGAAAAGAAAAGAGTGTTGTTGAAACAGCAATTTGTTTGCGGCTAAAAGTTTCGCAATCTGGCGAATCTACTTTCTAAACTGGCGACAAATTACAGTGCTGGGTTTCCTACTTTCTGTTAAGATTTTACATCGGGTTTCAGTAGGTAGCCAGAAAATTGAAGGGTCTATAAATGTTTCTAGCTTCATATTTTGTTTGTAGCCAAATTTGGCCAGAGGTCAGAAAATTAAAGTTGAAAATTTTCCAAAGCCATCTATATATTGGCAACATACAAAAACCTATGGTCTAAATATGGCAAATTCAACCTTTTGATAACGTGGACATATGACGAATTTGAGCCCTTTTTTTCCAAAGAAATCCTTTGTACAAGTCACAGTCCCATGTTTTTTGTCGTTAAGTGACGAAATTTCCCCACCCAAAAAAAAGAAAAAACCCTGGTTTGCAACTTGTACTAAAAGACAAATTTGATCAAATTATTTTTTAAATAAAAAAAGAGAAAAAACCTGGTCTAAAACCAAGAAAAAAGTGTTGGAAGTAATAAGTTGTAATATGGTGAGTGAGGAGGAGGAGAACGAAGTACGTAAAAGTAGGTATTGCCAAAAGGCGGCTGGATTTTTGCCTGCTAAACGACAAAGTGAACAGACAGCAGAAACTGAGGAGCCGGAGAAGCGTCCTAATGACGCCGCATTCACACGGAAGTAGTTTTCCTCCTTCTGTCCAGTCAGTCGCGCGTGCCTGCCCAAACCCCCCACCCCCGGCAGCACTCCCGTTTTGCTGATCCAAAACCGGCTGCCCGCCCGGGCGCCGAGAACGCGGCGCGGCCGCGCCGGCTTGGCCCCACCAATAAGGTATGTAGTAGGAGACGGTCACTTAGTCGCTGGGTTCCCGTCCGCGAATTCCGATTTGTCGGGGGGTATTGGTCTGTCAGACAGCCCACGGCCGCTAACGTATGAACTTGCCGTGATCGACCGACCGATCGATCGATCGATCGGTCTGTCTCTTCGCTTCAACGCAGCACTCACTCCACCGATTGTTGTGTGTTCCCACGACTTCCTTTCCTTCCTTTTTTCTCTTCTTCTCTTCCCGTCTCGCACGCACTGGGATTCCTTCCTTCCTTCTTCCTACCTTCCAAACTCTGCCGATTTCTGCGTGTCAATTCTTTCACGCTTCTTTCTCTTCCCTTGTCCCCACCAAATCGCTTCGTCGCACAGTGCTCAAGAGAGCCTGTAATGCGGCCACTTCTTTCAACATAAAGCTTGTTGAATTGCTGAGATTCTTGAAGGAGAGGGAACGAATACTGGAGGAGTAATAACGAACAGGTCGTGGTGGAGGTGAGGTGTGTGTCACGGAGTATGCGAGCGACAGCACTTTAGCAGCCGCCTGCTTTGAATGCTCCTCAGGTAATTTCTTCAGAGCACTGTGTTTTCTTCAACTCCACTTTTGTTGCACTTCTTTGCTCTCGCGGAGAAGGCTCTGTGTGTGTGTGTCTCTCTCTCTCTCTATCTCTCTCTCACTTGGCTTGCAGCGTGTTTTCTTTCATTCACATGCGGATTTTGTTTGTTTTGGTTTTGGTGTGGCGGCCAGTGTCCGGGGAGCTTATGATTTTTATTTATTTTTCCATCGCTTCGGAATTGTAGAGCCCCTGGCAGAGGTCAGACTGTAATAGTCTCGATGATGACGATGACGGAGTGTCGTCTACGGGAGTTTTGAAACTCCCGATGCGTTGGAGGTGGTTGTGATGAGAATTATAAGGATTATTGTTGAATCCTTTCCTTTTGCTGGAGTTTGAATCCTTGAATTGGTTTTGGCTTTTTGTGCAGCTTTGAAGCATGCATTATTTTTTCCTCTGCACTGACTGCACTTTGATAGCCTCTGGAGGAAGGATTTCTTTCATGTCTGCTTCGTCCCCCTGTTATCCTTACTTGCCTCTTCTTTGTGGTGTCTTGTTTCACATACATTTGCCTCTTCTTTCCAGTTGCATGGACTGAAACTAGTAGGGCTTTTTTCACCATGAAAAATTTTCTGGCACAAAATGCCATTTCTCCACATGTTTCATGAGGTTACTCATCTTCTTCAGCACTGTCTGTTTTCCAAATGAGGTCACTAAACTTCCAGGACCCCTGCAGCTGAGTTTTTAGGACTGCACATTGCTTGAATCAGCAGAGAGATTTTTGTTTAATGATGTTACTATGTCAAGCATCTGGTCAATTGTGTGGTAGTGTAGCCTGTCTGAGTGTTCCAAGGGTTTTAAGACCTACTGAACTTTGTCTATTTCTGTACCTGTACCATAATGAAGTTTGTTCACCAAAAACCCCTTCAAAAAAAAAATTGTTTTGTTTCTCCTAAGTTTCTTTGTCTCCAAAGGTCCACTGTTCTCTTGGACTTTTTATGCTTTGACATCTAAACTGGAGGAGTCCTATGCCCACCAACAAAGTCTGATGGTTGCAATTGTCAATCCCTTCACACCCTGGAATTGCAAGGCATTAATGGTCTTTAGGTTTGTGAATCATTTTGTAACAGACATGATTGATTGTGTTTGATGTGCTTGTAGGAAATAGGATCTATGCCAATCTGTGACGGAGGAAGACTTAGAGTCAGTTACTGTTGTTACTTGAAGCGTACTACTATGCTTAAGGCGAGTGAAAGGATTTGGCTACAAGTGAAGTGGAAGAGATGAGCGAAGTTAAAACTCCTCATTCCTACATGTATATGGATGTGATGGGTGGTGCTTGGAGTTTCTATGAAACCTTTGCCAGCAAATGTAATGGTTGATGCATAGAAGGACATTTGTCAAGAAATTTGAAGCCTAATAAGACTAAGGATTTGGCAGTGTGAGGGACATGTCAGTCAACATTGGATTTCATCTTCATTTGGCAGCTCTCAAACCTTGTCTGGTCTTTTCTTCATTCCTGCAAGCCATGTTCTGAATGATGAGGACTATATATCATGAATATCTCACCAGACAGCAAGAATGACACACAATTTAAACTGAAAAGATGAATGAGAGAAGAAAGAATGGCAGAGCCACCAAAGTGTATGACAGTGGACTTGGAGCTGAGGAAGAGGATTCAGCTGCAGATGATCACAATCATGTCCTGTGAAAGGAACTCGGCATTGCTCTTGGTTGAGTCTCTATGATGAGATTCAGTTTAGAGAACTCATGGTTGGTCACTTTTGTGCACTGGAGAATGCCATAGCATTGTGAGAAGAAGAAGTGCATGCCATGGAACAGAGATGAAGGAACGACAACGATGGCAGGCTGAGGAGGACAATGTCCTGCGTGAGTATGTCAAACAATATGGACCACGGGATTGGCACCTTGTATCAGAGCGCATGGGTACAACACTGGACCGTGATGCCAAGTCATGTGTAGAGCGCTGGAAGAACTACCTCAAACCTGACATTAAGAAAGGTTCTCTCACAGAAGAGGAACAACAATTGGTCATTAGGTGCGCTCACAGTTATTTACTAGGATCGTAGTTGGTTGATTGCTTCCACCAGTTGCAATTGATGCAATATGCAGTCTTAGAGAATTTCTCCTTGCACAGCAAGGGTAAAGCTTTTTTTAGCAAGCTTCCCGTTTCCAGCCATGCACACAAATTTCAAGCCTTTACTCTTTGATATTTCTAATCTGGATAGGGGAAACATTTTATGAAGAAAGTTGTCGTTCCTGCACAAATGCTTGTAAAAAAAAACTTAGTGAGAAATACACTCTTACAGACCTTTTTTTCTGAAAAAATGGGAATCTGCATTGTTGTTTCTCAGCTTGCAGGCCAAGTATGGAAACAAGTGGAAAAAGATTGCTGCAGAGGTTCCAGGTCGGACAGCAAAGCGGTTAGGGAAATGGTGGGAAGCCTATAAAGACAAACAGCAGAAGGAAAAAGAGAAGGATCGGCCTCGATTTGCTGCATCAGGGTCAACTGGGGAAACTAGTAATTACAGTGAGATGCTGGCCACCCTTGCTGACAAGTTTGGACAACAGCAACAGCAGCAAGGCTCCACAATGTTGCCCCACCCCACTTTCCCTACAGCTTCCCTTCTTGGACCACCTCCAGTTGTACCATTGGCATTGCTTGGGCCATCCATGGCTGGAGGGACTGCTAATCCCACCTCAGTTGGGATTCTCATTCCAAAGCTTCCCTCTTTCGAAATGCTTCCCTCTCATCCCTTGGTCACTGTTGCATTTCCTGTTCCAGTGATGACAACTGCCATTGGTTCATGGCTATCCACTGCAATCACTGTCCCTCAGTGTGCTTCCTTGTCTACAGCTACAGCTGAACCAGCTGTGGAGATCATTCCAGTGAGAGTTTCATCCTCAAGGGCATCAGATGGACACCCTGCGGCAATTGTGGCTGCAAGTAAGGGACCAAACACTCCAGAAATTGAAGATTTCCTGTTATGTATCAAAATTCATAACAGGTGAAGTACATTCTGTACGTCTGGCTGTGATTCTCCCTTTCACATGTTTGTTTCAATCTATACATGTTTCAAATCACAGGGCATGGTTTGCCAACCAATGGGAAGTTGTTGTGAATGCCTGACAAAGTGTGCATAGCACCAGAGCTAATACTGGCAAATCACTGGACAAATACAGGATTCTTCAATCTCTCACTTGCTTCAAGTAACTTTTGAGTTTTGCAGGAGAATGATTCAATGTTAAGTGAGGTGCTTGCAGGAACAACACAGGGCCCAACAGTAACTGTTGTTTCAGAAGCAGCTAAGGCTACCAGCCAGCCTGCTGCTACTAGTGCAGGGACTTCAGCTCTACCCCCATGGATGTCAATTGTGCCATCAAGTGCTGCTCAGACCCCAGCAGTTGGGAGTGACTGCAAAAGTTTTGCCACAACACCAACACTGCCACTTACACTCCTAGGGCCTTCTTCTTCAGCATCAAGGGAGGTCCCCTCATCAACATCAGGCGACATAGCGACCTCTAGCATACCACCACCAGACCCCACATCTACTGTGCTGGCACAAAGGTACTTATCTACCAAAAGGATAATTAGTTCTATGTTGTTGGAGGTGGAGGTTAACTCTTGTGTGGAGCAAGTAATTGGGCTTCCTGTGAAAGAAATGAATATGTTTTTGCTACACACAACCAGACTTTGGATATCTGTTTTTTATCCCTTTTTTTCTGTTAGTATGAAAGCAATGCACCACCATGTTGAAGTTCTACCATCTTAGAAAGTGGCCATGATTTACAGGGCATGGCTTCAGGCAACTATGAGCAGAATGGAGGCAGGTCCAAGTGCAAGAGACATACCCAGTCCTGGTGTGGGTGTGAGCACACAGGCCTTGTGGGCTGCTGCAAATCTACAGCAGACTCGCCAGGTTGGGCCCAGTGCAGTGCCCATGCCAGTTCCTGAGATGGCCCTGAGTGCAAGCCACTGGGTGCAACTGCTACAGTTCTGCAAGGAGCTTGAAGACCGCCATCAGTATTGGTTTGCACAGAAGAAGGAATCAAGCTGGCGTTTGAAGCGGCTGGAAGCTAAGCTTGAGGCCGAAAAGATGCAGCAAAGAAAGCAAAAGATGGAGGATGTGAATGCCTCCATTGCAACACTGCGAAAGGAGGAGTCCCAGTTCTTGGAGGGCCTTGAAGCTGACTACAAGGAGAAGGTATCCTTGATATCTCTTGCACTTTCAACATGAGATTTTTGGGTTGAATGTAGTTTACTTTTTCCTACTTTGTTATATGAGTTTTGGCCCACCCTCAGATTCCCATAAGATAGAATTCAATTTTGGGTGAAAATTCATCCAAACTTTCAGAGTCAACAGAGTAACATTCCCCTTTCTCTACAATTCAATTTTCAATTCTAGTTAGGTAATCCACCATCCATGAGCCCTTTTCAGGTGGCCTTCTTCAATCTTCAATTTAAGTGAGCTAATCTCCCCGTTGCCACACCCTTGTTCAGTCATGGCCAAGCTTGACCTTAAATAACTGTACCACAGACGTAGCCTTCTAAGCTTCACCTGGAGCAGAGTGTTAAACTAATGTGGACTGGTTCTGTTGGGGGGGGAGTACAAAGATCTTGAGCCTTCACAGAGAGGAAGAGAGAAAAGATGCGAAACTTGTGGAGATGTGGACAGCAAAGCACATGCAACTATCTCAATTTCTACAGCAGATGCTGCATGAAGCTCCTCCATCAGCACCTTCCCAAACCCATTCTGGACCAGGACCTTCAGAACAGCCATGATGAAGTTCAAAAGCTGATCAAGTATTAATAGTACTGAAGATGATGGTACTGTCTTGCTTCTCCTTCATCAATATCTTATCTCACCATGTCTTCTTGTATACAGATTGCACCTTCATGCAGCTGCTTTATGCACTAGAAGTGTAACCAAAGTCACTCCACAATGATCAATTGACAGGAAGGATGCTGTTAAAACATCATCTAGGAAACCTTATTTTATGGTTTTTCCATCCTAGAATTGGATTCACCTTATTGCACTCTGTTACTCTGTTACAAACAACCTGGTTAGTAGTGATCTGGTTACAACTCTAGTTTCTAATGCTTCTGCTCTGACATGCCCTGCACCCACATCTGACAAACACTTTTATACCACTTCCCCCATTGTGCTTGGGGACTTTGTAATTCATCCATCAACACTAATTGGTTCAGGGTTCTACTCTGTAACTTGGGGTTCACGAACTTGTGTGTAAGCTTCTGGGATGTTATTACATGGAATCTTGTCGCTGAAGTAAACACAAAGTTCCAACTCAGAAGTCCAGTTTCATGCTTTCTGGTGGATGACCTTATATGAAAAGGAGACTGGAAATGTGCAGCAAATGATACAAAGAGCCCAAAGATTGCCAAACTTTACCAGTTTTTAGCACACTATATTGTCATACCGGTTTCACCACTTGAACTAAAAGGAGATAAAGCATGCATGATACAGGGAAATCTCAAAACTGACAATAATGTGAGCTGCAAGAGAATGTTGGTGTAGTGGAGGCCAACAGTAAGAAAGAAAATTGTCAGAGCCATTCTAATTTGTTTGAACTGATTTACTTAACCATGGTCTTTCTTACAGACAAGGTGACAACAATGACTTTAGCAATTTACATACCTCTTACCAGGTGCAAGTTGAACTCCTAGCAATGTTTGTAGTCATCCTCTATTGCATACTAGGGCTTTTTGAGTCTCCTGAGTGTGTTGAGTGGTGGAGAGACTTGTTAAAAAAAAATTAGCCTAGCACGACCATGTGAGTGCGGTCATTATTACGTTGTGAGTGTCGATTACAAAGTATTTGAAGATAGATGCCATCATGCTGAACGGCAGCAACCAGCGGTGCCATTACTGGACACTGAATTTGTCAGCTGCCAACAACGGATGCAGATAAATGTACAATTATCTATCTGCTAAAAAGTTCGGGCAAACAAAAATCTTCACCCTGCTTTTCTTTCATATTTCTGCAAGCAGCAACAAAAAGACACTAACAAAATCAAAAACTCAAAAGCAACAACCTCATTCAAGTGGAAGCAAGCTTACAAGGAGAGTAAACTTCAATCCATTTTAGCTTACCTTCAACAAGCAAGCATCTAAGCCAAAGCACAGAGCACATAGATGGTAGTGGTTGGGGCCTCCTGCAGTCTGAGTACATACTTGATGCACACCATATCTTTTATACAATTGTTAGAAAAAATGTTGAGAATTGGAGCTTTTGGTGAGTTCTCCAAGAAACTATGATGTAGCAACAGGTGAGATTCCCCCAGGAAACACCATGGCATATTTCAAGCACTTCTATTTCAAATGCTGCTCTTTCCAGCACCATGGCTATGTATGCTCCCTTCAGCAATACCGCACTGTCTGCAAATGCCCTTCATGACATTGTCAATTCCCTCCAAAATAATATACAAGTCAACAAAATCTGATGGGTCTCTAGTTTTGTCTGTTGGCAATGTAGTCTGCAAGGCCTAACAGAGGTGCTGCCTTGAGCTTGTCAAAAATGGTGAGCTGCTCCTTTGCCTTTGCTGTCAGATTCTGTGCAAACTCCATGGATCTCTCCAGCCCTAGCAGTTTGGGATATGTGGCTTTGTTGGTCACAAGATCCTTCCCTGCTGTCTTTCCCAGCTCTGCTGAAGATTTTGTTACATCAAGGATGTCATCCACAACCTAATGCACAAAACAAAGATTGTTATGCTAGCCTAGGGTTTACACTTCACAAAAATCTTAGTTTCATTAGTTTGCATAAGTAACCTTGGGTGTGTTAAACATGTCAATTGCCAGGATGAGCGAGATAAGCCTAGCATTAGATGCAGATGTATATAACAAGAACAAGCCATAATCCATGCAATAAGAGCTTAAGAATTTTCAAGTGCAGTTGAAACAGAGACAAGACATCTGAACATGTCTGTAACAGGCAACATGTGGTATCCAAGCTGGACAGACTACGAGAAGGTCCTGGCTCCACACTGTCAGTGCCATACAATGGGTGAGGAGATTTACTAACCTGGAACAAGAGACCAATATAACGAGCATATTGGCGCAGTCTATCAATTTCATCCTCATTGGCACCTCCCAGAATGGCTCCACTCACCACAGATGACTCCAAAAGAACAGCAGTTTTGTGGATGTGAACATACTCCAAAGTGTCTAGGCCAACATTGGAATCCCCTTCAGATGCAATGTCAACAATCTGGCCAGCCACAAGACCCTCTGATCCAATGGCCTTTCCCAAATGAGCAATCACTCTCAAGACTCTATCTGCTGCCACTCCCTTTGTTGCTAAGGCAATGTGCTCAAAAGAAAAGGAAATCAATGCATCTCCAGCCAGAACCGCTGTGTCTTCCCCATACACCTGCAAAGAATATGGAACCTCCCAATTGAGATGACATTAAGGAGACATTTGAACTGGAAGCAAGCAATTAAGCAGCCTTGAGAACCTAGCAGCTTCCAGAACCTCACACATAAAACTGCACTCATGAATCCAAGTGTGTGATCCTTTCAGGAGGGAGTAAAAATGTTATGCTCTGCTGTCCATGAGAGCATCCCCAGCAGTGCTCAGTACATGGCCATGCAAAAATATTTCTCACATCCATGTTTAGTAATTTACTTTTTTCCAACTCCACCCCTAAAACTAAAACTGGGACTGCAAATAGGTGGGAGACTCCTAATAGCAACCCACCAGGACCAATCAAACTATCTAGCTGATGTTAGGCTTTGCACTGCCTTTTACCAGCCTCAGCATCCTGTGTGAAAATGCTGGGCCAAAACCATTTTGCAGAGCCAATCCAGCATGTTTTGAATTTTCTTTAGCCAATTTTCTTTTGCAGGGCCACACACTGAGCACAGATGGAGCTACGGCATCTGTTCCCTAGCAACAAATACTCGTTGCTTGCAGAATGAAATTTAACCACGAACACATGAGCTTTGACCTCATACAACTTACGACACAAAGTCCAGTACTTACCTTGTGGTTGGTTGGCTTCCCTCTTCGAAGATTGTCATTGTCCATGCAAGGGAGGTCGTCGTGAATGAGAGACATAGTATGCATCATTTCCATAGCGCAAGCGGCTGGCATAGCCGTTTTCTCGTCCCCTCCAACAAGCTCACAAGCCGCAATGCAAAGTGCAGGTCGCACTCTCTTCCCTCCGGCCAAAAGCGAGTAGCGCATTGCCTCCCGTATCTTCTCCGGGTGTTGCAGCGGGACAGCTTCGTCTAAAGCCAAGTTCACAGCCTTCGTCTTGGCTGTCATGTAAGCATTGAAGTCAAAATTGTGCGATTCCTCCGATACCTTCTCCTCGTCATCATAATGCTTTTCCATTTCTTCAACCGCCCCGGCAGCAATGATGAATGGAAACAACACTGATGCAGCAGCGGCGACTCTAGTTTTGGCCCTTCTCAAGCCACCAAACCCCAGGCTAGACACACCGCTGCTGAACTGGCTACTGTAGAGGAAAGACAAAGACGGCCCACTCTCACCACGCCTGATTGGAACAGCAAAACTGCCAGTAATTATCTTACAACTAGAATGCGATGATATACTCGTTCCAGCATCCAAGAAAGCTGTCAAACTCTGAGAGCTTCCAGCCATCACAACCATTCCCATCCTTACAGGATACCAAGTCCTCCTATTCCTCTGCGAAATTATTCCGGAGAACGAGGCGCGCGCGCGCGCACCGCAAACCTCCTCTTTCTTTACAACTCCCGCACTCGAAAGAATTTAGAACACGAGATTTGGATCTCACCATCAACAGAGGAAAAGCCTTTGGAAGAGACCTCGGGAAAGCCGTCGGAACAGACCTCGGTAGCTCCGCCCTGTAAGAGGAGGAGCTTCTTGTTGGTGTTGTCGTCGTCGTCGCTAGTGCGATTACTGCAATGCCGACGTGCTGCGCATGGAGCACACATAGCGGCAAACAGCGAAGGAATCAGTTGTTCCAAAGAGAAAGGACTTGGTTGTTTTTTTCGTGCAATGATCCCTTCAACCAAAGAAATTGATATGGTACTTATTTGTTCCACTAAAAAGAACGGACGGGACCTACATAGTACTTGAAGAGCTTTTCAAATTTTTTGCACACATTTTCAGTCACTTCAATTGCGATTTAGTTTCCTTTTGGTGACATTTTGCCACTTGGCGACCAAAAAGAAAATCAATACCACACAATACATACAAACGATTTTTTTTGGGAAAAAAAAAATCTGCCAAAATCCCCACATTTCAAGGAAAAAGATTCGCAAATCGCCATATTTAGAGAATAGGTTCCCAAGAGGCCCGGACTTTGTTATTCTCCGTGCAATCCCATGAAATAAACACATTGATCTACTCATTTGTTCCACCAAAAATTACGGACAAGACCTACATAGTAGTTAAAGAACTTTTCAATTTTTTCCATGCATTTTCAGTCACATCCTTTCCTTAGTTTTTCTATTCTTCTTGTTGTTTTTTGGGGTGATATTTTGCCACTTGGCAACCAAAAAAAAAAACTCGTGTGACTCACACAAAAGATTGTTCTGAAAAAAATCCACCAAAATCACCAGATTTTGAGAATTTTTTTCCTGAAATCGTGATTTAGAGAATAAGATCCAGCAGGTCAGGTTGCAAAAATTTTAACAGGATTCTTACATTTTTCTATTTTCTCTCTGATCCGTAGCCAAATTTGACTAATTCCTCTTGTGGATGATCACCAAATGTGGCTACATCACAAAGTTGAAATAAAGAAACCTGACTTTCAGCCACCTCCCTTTTCCAAATTATATCATTCCAAAATAAAAATGAACCCTGCATTCGTGGAAGAACCCAAATTGAATACAAATGAACCTTCCTTGTCTGTAAAGTTTCTAAAATTTTGAAAAGTTCTTTAGGTAAGGGAACATTTTTTTTCAACTCTTCCTCAGTTTTCACTACCAGCCTCTTGGCTGAGCCTTCAAACCTAGGAAGAGCCAACAATATGTTCCTTACCCTATTCATAGGATTGCTCACAATTTGGAGAATGTACTGCCATCTTGAATGTGCTCACCACCTCATACACCTTTACAATGCTCTTTTGTTTTCTGCAACCAATAAAAAGTGGTGTTTTTGTTTTTTTGTTTTTGGTTTTTTTTTTTTTTTTTTTTTTTTTTTTTTTTTTTTCAAAATCACCTTGTGACATCTCCCCATTTTGGTCACATGGGTGTTTTTGTTGGCCCTGCTGGATATTTATTGTGTTCAGAATCATTATAGAGTATATAGTAGCTTCAAGGGATTTTGCCCCCTAGAAACTAGGTGAGATGATTAATCCAAATTTAGTTGTAACAAAGATTCACATTCATCTTTTGACATTTTATTTTCTCTGCCACCTCCTCAAATGTGCACCCAGCCCCAAGTGACTTTGTCACCAATCCATAACTGACAAAACTAAAATATGAAACTACTTTCTTTTAAAATGATTATGACACTCATCATGCACCAAAAAATAATATAATTCTTTCAAAATGTGACAATGTGATTGAAAACATTCAAATACACATGTCAGGACAAGTGTTTTTTTTTTGGTTTGAAAATTTGTACAAATGTGAAAAATAAATATGAAAAGGGAATACTTGAATTTTTTTGAGAAAAAAATCATTAGATTTGAAAATAATTTAAAAAATTGTTACGACATCTCCCTATTGGTTTTGATTTGGTAACAATTTTTAAAATGTTTAGATAGGTTCCTAGAACATGTCATCATTTAATGTGAGATCTCTTTTGAGTTCCTTATGACTAATGTGATGTTAAAAAAATGAAAAAAATAAAATTTTATGACAATTTCTTTTTTTACAACAATGTGATGATGTACATTAAAATAGATTTTTTAAAAAAAATTCCCCCTAGTTATGACCAATTTATCACACAATTTCAATTGTTGATATTAAATTAATGGCAGGGCCATTGTGTATAGCACACCTTGTTTTGTTTTGATTTTTTCTTTTTCCAAAATTGCCTTGTGTCCCTCCATTTTGGCTACATGAAGCCACTGGAAGGTTTTTTTTTTCTTTACTGTTTGAAAGCAACTCCAAGCATAGAAGGGAGTTTCCAGCAATTGAATTGTGAGTCCTTCAATGACAAAAATAGGCTGCCAGGGCCAATTCCTTACCAACCTGCCCTAAATTTAGGACCTACATATTGATCTCTTGGTCTATGGCCTCACCTTCTCGTGACTCACCAGATCTCACCAAGTGTAATCCAAAAAAATTCACCTAGGTCTGAACTGCCCAAAGTAATGTTAAATCAATCCCATTGTATCAATTTTCTCTATCCTGTTGTGTGATGTAATAAGGGTTAGTTTTCTCCTCAAATTTTAGTCATCTTAACCCCAAAACTAGAATATGGTTCAACTGAACTAAAATGACCCTACTATCCCTTGGTGTGAATCGAGTTTGTGTAAAGAATGAGCCTCCTCTAGGAGGTTATTTGGTTGGGTTTAGGGTTTACTGGCCAAGAAGATAGGCTTTCTGGGATACTTTGGTGTGTCTTCCTGGGTGGCCACTTCGACTACTTATAGCTAATAATCTGCCCAATAGTGCACCTCATTTCACTAGAGGAGCACATTTTTGGAATTCATCTACATGGATGAACATGTTTGTGAACATTTGATTTCGTATTAATGAATTTAACCATTTAGACCAAAATTGTAATGTTTGAAAATTATGACGGAAATCCATTCACAATTAAATGCAATATATTTGAAAATATTTACATCCATCTCCATATGATAATTGTGATACTATGAACTTTTAGCAAAAATTCATAAAGCTAGGATTGAGGAGAGGAAAGTGCCATACTTGTTCATGTATCCCATACCCAAGATTCTAGGGGAAGGATGTATAAAAGTAGGTTATCTTTGAGTATGGAGAAAGAAGAGCTAGGAGGAGAGGACAAACGAGTCCTTGATGGTGGAAACGATGTCACCAATTAAGCATTGTATGTGAGCATTTGGAATTAATGGGGTGAAGCTAGTGAATATTGATTTTGGGACTATGAAATGAAACTGGATAGTTAGGATTTTGTCATTCTTTAGAATCAATGAAAATTTTGAAAACCTTAAAGACCAAGGCATTACTGATTTCTTATTTTGCTATATTCTATTTAAATTAAGGTGAAGAGGAGTGGGCATCATTTTGGGTTTAGGGTTTTGGATTTATCATTTTGAAAGTAGGTCCTTAGGGGTGGTTTACACTTTACACTTGAATGTTAGGGCCATGGCCCAATGAACATTGTGGCAATTTACTTTTTGTACAAGCCGCCATGGCAAAGCTCACAAAACATCATGGTACTTTGCTTTTTGGATGAGACCTTGGCAAAGCTCACAAGTCTTTGAGGTGTAAACAAGATAACACAAGTCACACCTACCTGCTTTTGGGATTACTTTTGAGAGGATATTTTTAAAAAGTTTATAAAAAGTTTTCAAAAAAATATCAACTTTTTTTAATAATTTTTATAAAATTATTATGTCAAAGTTTATGTAAAAAATTTCAAAATATATGTAAATTTCAAAAGTTTTGAAGTTTATTTATAAATCCTTTTAGTGTTAAAAATCATGCATTACAATGTTTAATGAGTGTTTTTGAGAGCTTATTATTCATTGAATATTTCTGAAATTAATTCACATGTTCTAATGATATATTATGAACCTTACTATACAAAAAATCTTATACTTTCAACACCAAATTAAATTATCACTTCTAAATGTGAAAAACTAAGCATTGGTTACACTTTTTGTGACTTGTGTTAATGTGACTACACCTTTTGCCCAATGAATGTCATGTCATTTCATTTTTTGGATGTGACCATGGCAAAATCCACGTGTCATGGCCCAAGGAACATCATGGTACTTTTGCTTTTTGAATAAGATCATAGCAAAGCTCACAAGCCATGGTCGAGTGAATGCCATGCTACATCACTTTTTGGATGAGACCATGGCAAACCCCACAACTAATGGCACAAGGACCTATGTTCCAAGTGTAAGCTTGAATGGGATTGTAATCCACAATGGAAGGTAGGAATCAACTCTTGGGTCCTTTCTCATTGCATGATTAACCTTTGGGATTCCTCAATCATTGTGCCAAAACATGGAAAATATGATTACATAAGCAATTGGTGCTATAGTTCTAAACCACATACATGATTGGTCATGACTACATGAGTGTTAGTCCATATGGCCATGTGGTATTTATCACTAGTCACAAAAAATGCCATAGTCGTACATGCCATTGCAACTATGTCCTCCATCGTTGTAAGACATCTTCAATGGCCAAAATTTAATTTTAAAATGAATGATAAATATTTTGATTAATGTCTTGTTGTCACGTGGTAGCCTAAAATGAATTCAAAATTTTATTAACCATTCATGAATGGACACGTGACAATCTAGAATAATGAAATCATTTTTCCTACCCAATTAGATGATGCCACATGGCAATCAACTTTTAGTCAAATAATGACACTTGGGACCTAACCTAGGCCACCTACTAGGCTAGGAGCCTATGCTAAACACCTTAGGCTAGGCGACTTAGTCTACATGTTAAGCTAGACTAGGCAACCTAACCTAGGTTAAAAAACAACCTATGTTGGGTGTTGACCACCTACCCTCTTCTTAGGAAGCACATAGGTTGAAGGCAAGAGGATTTGAACCCCTCAACCTCAACTTTGAGCGGCAAAATCCTTTGCTATCACACCACCACAATTTTTTATGTAACAAGTGAAGGTATCACAAAGATATAAAGAATAAGTTTTTATAGCCTAAATTTGCCTATGCTTCCTTAGGTTGACCTAAGTTTACTTAGGCTGACCTAGGGCACCCAACATTGTAGCCTAGGCCTCTCCATGAGCTACCTTAAGAAAATCTAGGTCTTCTTAGGCTAAACTTAGGCAACTTAATCTACCCTGGGGCTACTTAACCTAAACTAGGTTATATTAAACTTGGCAATAATGAACTAGGTTATATTAGCCTATACTAGGCTAAGCTTGGCAAAAGTAGGTTATTTAAGTTAAACTTGGTTATACTTGACCATGTTAAGTTAAACTTGATTATACTAAATTATATTTGGCTAAACTATATTATACTTGGTTAAACTTGGGTTATACTTTGGCTAAATTTAGGTTATTAATGTTAAACTTAATTAAGATTGGTTACACTAGGTTATTCTTGGCTATATTAATATAAACTTGGTTATATTAAATTATACTTGATTAAACTAGGCTATACTACATTATAATTGGTTAAACTATACTATATTAGGTTATATTGGGCTATATTAAATTACATTTGGCTATACTAAATTAGGCTAAATTAGGTTGAACTTGGCAAAAGCAGGATATTTAAGTTAAACTTGGTTAAACTCAACTATACTTGGCTATACTTGAATATATTTAGCTAAATTTTGGCTATATTAAAATATACTTGGTTAAATTAGGTTATATATGGTTATATTAGGTTTAATTTGGTTATATTAAATTATATTTGGCTAAACTAGGCTATACTTGGTTATATTAAGTTTAACTTGTTTATATTAAATTATATTTGGTTAAACTAAAAAATATTAAACTAAATTTGGCAAGTTTAATGTAATATACACTATATTTAGGTTAAACTTGGTTATATTTGACTATATTATGCTAAATTTAACTATATTAAATTATACTTGGTTAAATTAGGCTATACTAGATTAAATTTGACAAAAGTAGGTTATTTAAGTAAAACTTGGTTCAACTATGCTAAACTAGGCTATACTTGGCTATATTAAATTATATTTGGTTAAATTAGGCTATTTTATGTTAAACTTGGCAAAAAAGGGTATTTATGTTAAATTTGGGTAAACTAAGTTATAATTGGTTAAACTTGGTTACATTCATTAAATTTTGGCTAAATTAAATTATACTTTGTTAAATTAGGCTATTTTAGGTTAAACTTCGCAAAAATAGGTTATTTATGTTAAACTTGGTTATATTATGCTAAACTTGGCAAAACTTAATTGAATTCAATTAAATTAAATTATACTCGGCTAAACTATGTTATTTGAGGTAAATTGGATTAAGCTTGGAAAATTTTGATAAAATTCAGATATTTAGGGAAAATTTGAGAAAATAAATTATTGAAACAAAACTTGGTAAATTTTGGATGCTTAAACTAAAGTAGTCAAAACTTGGTTAAATTTGGTTAATTCAAGATATTTAGGCTAAACTATATTAATTTAGTCTATTTCAATTAAATTTTGTTGGATTGAATTACCTAAAAACATTAGGGCAAGATTAAGTTATTGTTAAGTTAAGTTAAACAGAGATACATAGACTAAATGAGGCTACTTAAACTAAACTTACAAACTAAATTTAATGGAAGTTAATTTTAAAAGATAAATTGAGGATGTTAAACTTAGAGGCTTAAATTCAATCAAATAAAATCTAGAGGTTAATTAAAGTAGATTAAACCAAAGCCAAACCTAGGTTAAATGTAGGCCAATTCATATTATATTTAATTACATTTTCATATTTATTTAAATTTTTTATAGTTGGCCAAACAATGTCAACTATATTCAACATGATTATTAATTGTGTAGTCATAATTTATAGTCATATGATTACCTATAGTCATAATTTATAGTCATGTAATCATAATAATGGTTGTAGTCATAATAATGACAATGACTAAAGTTCAAATATGACTACATGATTATACTTGGACAATAGTCATAAGTTGTTCTAATCACGAAAACCATGTTTTGGCATAGTGAATCTATGATTGCAAAGATGGCATGCACAACGGTTCTCTCTACTTGAAATCAAACATGCCTCACCAAAGCTTGCATTTGATCTACTATGGACTCAATTGAACTTGAGATTCAGGCTTGGTTAAATTTCTTGTCCTAAATAAACATCAGTGAATCTCCCTAAGTTCCACCTACAATAATGCACTTGCATTTTTTGTGGATCTCAACGATAACAAAGTGCTCCTGCACAAAAGATTTCAATGTCGTTGATGCACAAGAACATCAACACTTAGCTATTCCTTCCAATTTAAACCATGAAACCACCAAAGGAATAATATCCAAACATGCACCTGGATTTGATTTGATTGCACCTATGGGTTAGTTTGGCACAAGTCTAGCACTATGACGACATATTCAAATACAATCATAGCATGCACACCGACACTCACACATCTAAGGGCCACTTTAGACAAGGGTCCAAGGACCAATTTGGAGCAAATTGAACATTGAATTGGACCTTTTTCACATTTAAAATTTCATTTTTTCCTAAGGTATAATGAATGTGTCTAAAGGCATGGGGTCCAATTCAAGCGTCTAATATAAAAAATGTGTGATTAACATGTGAGAAAATTAAGTTAACCCTTGGTTTTTTTTTTTCATTTTTTTTCATGGTTTTTCTTTTAATCTGTTTTTTTTTCCTTTTTACTCTTACTACACAATGAATGAGTGTAGGCACAAGATGTTGGTGGCTCTTGTTTTTACTATGCATCAAGTGATTGCACAAGTGGTTGCATTGCAACGAATAGCATTGGATAACATTGGAGTATGATGAATGCAATGTTGTTTTTCATGGAGTTTGTTGACATGGCATCAAGGGTTTGCAACATGTTGAGGTATGAAAGGGTGATGGGAAACATGAAGAGTCAAAACATTAATGATGAAAAATGTGACAATTTAATAAAAACTTGTGATCAATTATGACTATCAATGATAAATGAAATATCATTAGTGGGTAATGTAATGTTAACATTTATTGATCATAGATTACACATATTAGAACAAGTTCATGACCAATTTATGGGTGGTCTTAATGTTATAATGACATGTAATTTTTACCAAGTTCATCTTGTTTGAAATTCATGAATTTTAAATAAAAAACCAATGAATTCAATATTTAAAGAAAAAAAATTGACATCAAAATGTAAAATGTTATGAATTTAAAAAAAGTTATGATACAAAATGATCTTCATTTCATTCACATTCTAATAGGTTTTGAACTATTTCATAAATGATTGAAGACATAGATTTTATCAATGATATTTCTTTTGAGCCACCACCCATGAACAACACATTATTGCATTTATTTTATACAAATATTAAAATCATTGCCCATAACAAAATTATATATTAAAAAACACAAGATCAAACATTCCAATTTGTTGCACAAGACATTCATTCTAGAACATATTCTTTTCAGTTCAAATTATTAGTATTTCCATCTCATGTAAGTGGCCTCCATCATGAATTACAACTTTATTTTTTTTATTTTAAAATTATGTGTTGGAAATTATGCAACATTAATTGGTTTTGTAAATGGTGCAAATGACATTTTCCAAGATTATACTAAAAAAAATCCAACACCATTGATATGGATAAATTTTCACAATCCATAAATTGGAAGTAATACGTGAATAAAAAACTCACACATATAAAATAAATTCCTAACAATTGACAAAAGATAACTAACAATTGATCAAAATTTTGTTGAAATACAAATAGGTAGTAACCTTTTTCATATTATTGCAAGGATTCAACTCCCTATGCAATTAGATGCAAAACACATTATCCATCATGAACATGGTGAAAGCACACTAAAGATGAACCACTTTTGTTCAAAAAATGTGATGTATAATAAGTATTATAGTAATAGCAAGCTAAAATCTTGTGGCATCTTTTGACTATTCTAAACACAAGCAAAAAACTTTATAATTGGCACAACAACATTTTGGAATTCATAGTTCACTTTGACTTAGAATTAATCTTGATCCAATGGTTAGATGAAGAGGATTGGATCAAATCAATGTACATAAAATATATAACTTATAGTTTTTCAACAACCATAATGCCTCATGTTTATGGTTCATGAAATGTTACCCAACAAAAAAATTGAAAACATAATGCAATGCCCATCTAAAAATTCTCCTCCTCTTTGATATGGTAGTGATTTTTTTTCTAAAATGAAAATATTATTATGCATTGATAGTTAAACAAATGCAAAAAAATACATTTTTGAATGAAAATTCATTTAACAACTTTAAATTGTCCTAGATTTAATTGACGTATATTAATATTATACACCATAAGAAATTCATCCAAGAATTCCATCTACAACCTTAGTTCTGAAGTATATATTCAAATTTTCAAATTGTATGACAAGTATTATCATAATAACACATCTTGGGTTTTGTGAACAATTTAAAAGATGAATATTATTATTATTGATTATGTTTATAACTACTTGGTCACAAAAATTACTATGTAGTTACATCATGGTTTTATGATTATAGTCAATATAAGAATTTGTTCAATTTTTGGGTATATATATATAGTTATTATTAATATATTTGAATGATTTAAAATTAGAAATTCAAAAATACCATTTTTTTGGTGATTAGTAGTAACTAATAATGATTCAATTTTCAATGATGATGATGTGGCATGCCATGTTAATAGGGTATTACAACTAATAGTCAATATCATGACTTATAACATTAATTTCAATAAAATTGCATTTAGTGATTGATAAAAGATGTTCATAATGCCAAAACATGTGTTTTATGACTTGTCCTATGCAACTGTAATGTTCAACATGATTAAGGAAACAATTAAGAATGTCTTTAACAACTAGTAATCAACTTAATGATTCATGACATTAAATTCAATAAAATTGCATTTATTGATTGGTAAAAAATGTTCATAATGCCAAAACATGTTTTTTACAACTTGTCCTATGCAACTACAATGTCTAACACATTAATAAAAAAGACTAAAAATGTTTTAAACAACTTATAGTCAACCTTATGACTCATGCAACTAACAAAAATGAATAAAAGAAAACTACAATCACATAAGACCAATCATTTTATTAACCAATTTGTGTTTAAGTAAATTAGTTTAATTTATAATTTTATCACAATTTAGCTAGATTTAGCCATGTATTGTTTCAATAGTGAATTTAATCTTAATTTTTCCAAATTCAACCAAATATAATCTAAATATTCAAATTCAGCTTAACTTATCATTGTTTAACCATTTTTAGCATAAAAATTATGTTTAGTTTCATTTATGTTACTTTAGCCATGTTTAGCTTAAAATACTATTTTCAATATAAATAATATTAATTTAACTATACATTAACAATTTTAAAACATGTTTAGCCTAAATAATTGTGTTTAAAAACATTTAGCAATATTTATCCATGTTTAACCTAGGTGATTATTTTTAGCCAAAATAATTTTAAATAATTGTTTTTAGCCATGTTTAATATAACTTAGTCTATGTCTAGATTAGCCTAATTAAGTCTAGATCTACCCTAGATTAGCTTAGGTCTAGTTTAATTTAATTTAGGTCTAACCTAGATAAGTCTACCCTAACTTAATTTAAGTCTAGCCTAAAGCCTAAGTAGTCCTAACTAGGTTAAACTAGGTTAATTTACTTTTAGCATAAAGAGGCCTATGTTAACGTAGGTAGGCTTGAAGGTAGTTTAAGTTGACTTACCCAATTCATCATAAGTCAACTTAAGTTGGCTTAAGTTCACCTAGGCTAGGTTGGTAGGTAGTAGGTAGGTTCACCTATGTCAACCTATGGTGACCTAATTTAATTTGAGGTTAAAAATTTTGATCTTTATAATTTTGTGTTTAATAATTATAGTATTAAAAAATGTTATAGTGCAATAAATGAGAATTTAAACCCCAAAGTGGAGGTGAGGGTTTCAAATTCTTGTTCTTACAATTTATGATACCTAGGCCACTTAACCTAAGTTAGGTAGCCTAGTATACGCTATTTAGGCTAGGAGGCCAAGGTTTGTTAACCTAGGCCACCTAAACTAAGTTAAGTAGCTTAAGTAGCTTAGGTTGACTTTTGGTTAAGTTAACTACCTAAGTTACCTAAGCTAGGCTAGATTAATATTTGTTCATGTGTGATGACTCATAATTGAACATGTGTTTATATATTTTTAACACATGTCATCAATCTATTAAGGCATCTTTTGTAACTTTTAGTTGAATAAAATGACTAGGTTGATGTGGCTTGCACTTTACATTTCAAACCAAGGTCAATTCATAACATAGAATTTCAATATTATAAGAAAATTAAAAATCCTTAATTGATAAAGACGATTGGGCTTTGTAACTATATGTCCTTTGTGGCTAAATAGGTGAAATGACATAGGTTTAAAAACTCAATAGTCATTAGTCACAAATGTCCTTTTTAATTAATACATATATAGTCATAAAAGCAAGTTGCAAAACCCAAAATGTGTTCTTGTGTATTTTGTCACAAATATACTCCATATGTTCAATTTTTTTGATGTTTGTCGATTTTTTCAAGATAATTGATTATATTAAGTCTAAAATTAATCAAATATATAGTTTAAAAACAAACATTAATTCAAAATGTGTTGTTCATATGTCACCCTATAAATTGATTGCAATTGTGACTACAATTTTTGGGGAGTTTAATGTGCTTTCACCTAACAAGGATTAATTTTTTATCATCTTGCATCTAATCCAAGTGGCATAATGGAACATGACTAAACATACATAACATCATGTTGAATCCATTAAAAAGAACATTTATGTTTATTTTTTTCATTGTGAAATAAATTTTTTAAATTAGATTTGATTGCATAAGAAGAGATTTACCACCTTCAAACAATTTCTTATTTAAAGTTTTATCATAAAGAACTTATTGTCATACAATTTTCAAATATTCATTATTTAAAATTACATTTCTAATAAAGTTTTAAATATTTTAATTTATTTGCATTACATATTTTTTGTTTAATTGAAACAAAAATCCAAAATATTCAAATACCTCAAGAAATTTACAATGTTATTTCAAACAAATTTAGCATTTTATCATGTTATAATTGCTATGGCACTATGATGTTTTATCATACAATAATGTTTTTATCCCATACATTTTCAATAACAAATCTAGGTCTTGAATTTGTTATTTTTCTTTCCAATGAAAACACACGACAAAATTTATACATAATTGCAATTTGCAAACCACCACAAATGAACACAATTTTTTCATTTCTATTTTAGAAAATATAATTTAAAAAATCCATAGGAAATCTCCAACCATAATAATTGGAGATTTGAATATTTATTTTCTCATACATTGATCAAAAAATTGAGAATACAAATTAAATTACATAATTATGAAACACCTACATCTTCTATTTATTTTTTAGTCCATAAATTGGTAGGGCCCATGTGTTTATATCACCTTGTTTTAGTTTGGGTTAATAAAAACCCACTAAGAATTAGGTCTAATTTTTAAAACCAAAATCGATTCCCAGTTTCATTTATGTGTGGAACCATAACTAAGACAATTGTAATTTTAGTTTTTAGAATTGAAATTCGAGGTTTTTCATAAAAGTAAAGAAGCACCCAACACTAGTATATATGTACTAGAGAAGATGCCCCTAGTGCACATTTTGCTTCTTAAGGGTCACAATTTAAGCTATTAAAGAAAACACCCCTAAAATATATTTTGCCTTGTAGGAAAGTCATTAGATAAAGGTTATGTATATATTAGAAAATGTGCCCACCCCTAGGTTGCATTCTGCCCACTTATGAGTAACTACTACATGCCATACTCGTGTTCTTTGGCATAAAGGGCCATAAGTAGGTCATAATTAACAAAAATCAGGTCAGAAATGAGAGAATCTACAATGCCAATTCTGCAATTGAAGACATTTGAAAATTCTACAAATTGGCAAAATATTGTCCTTTACATTAAGATAAAATTGGAGATGATTAATGTTGGATGATTACGGTTCTCCTTTGAATCACATGTAACAGATTATGATATTCATAATCTTTCCCAACCATGGGGCCCTAGTTGTGTTCTTGGTATTGTCAGGCAACCTTGGACAAGTAGGAGTGCTTAGATGTGATTTTGTCATGTTCGTATGCATGGCCTCATACATAACGGTTGGTTATGGGCATGTCAATCATGCCTTTAGGGTTAATGTACATTCTTAGGGTTAATGTACGTTTTTAGGTTATTGTATGTTATTAGGTGTTTTATGATTATGGTTTATTTAGGGTTTTAGCTTTGTTGAAAGTTGTATAAAAAGCCAAACTCTTCCCTTTTCTTGTTAGTTTTTTAAAAATTCCTTTGTCAAGGAAAGTTTTTTTCCATAGTCATATTGGATTTCTAAATGCTCATGGTGGTTATTACACGACCATCGTTTACATACACTATGTTTTCTTTCCTTCTATTGAATTTATCTCATGTATCAAGCTGAGAAGGGGTGTTCTCAATTACATAACCAAACGTAGGAGAAATGGATTGAGCCCAGGTGATCAATCGCACCATGTCAGTGAAGAGACTGGATCTTGTGTCACTCAAGCCTTCTCCAAATCTAGTCACTAAAAATCCTTGACATTCCTAACTTGAAATGATGAGGTCCACAGTAATTCCATATGCTTCTTTTGAATTAGTTGTATGTTAGAGGGCAAGAAAGTGAAATTAACCCTCCATCAGTGGTTGCAAACTATTGTGGAAAAATATGGTTGTGAGCTCCATCATTTTCAATGTCGCCACTTGCCATGTAATAAAATCAATGTCTACGTAGAAATAGTTCCGAACCACCATCCCTGATTATGGTAGGGCTTCGAGACCTATACCAATACCACCAAAGAGCTTTAGTAATGTAATCTCATCCTTAGACAATGTCTAGGTGATTAGCTAATGAAACACTGGCTTAATCAATTTGCCATGGCTCTCCATGTTTTTAAAACTGGACAGAACTTTGACCAAGGGTCCGTGGACTATTTTGAACCTTTGTAAAACCTCTGGTCCTTGTTGAATGTCAGTAGGAACCACCCTTAAGCTTTCAGTAGTTTGGGCATAAGTTGTCTCCTTTTCATCTCCCTCTATCCACTCATGGTTAGTTTGTTGGATGTAAGAAATAGTGTGTGCTTCCTTGAGCATACAATGGTGAGCCATATGACTATGATTCTCATGTGAATCAAGGGGTATGTATCCTAGGTGGTGGCCATTAATCTCCCAATCCACTTGATAGTACGCATGTTTGAACTAGTTGTCAATTGCGAAACTTGGTGGAAATAAGGCCTTTTGCCCAATGAACACATCATAACTGGTGGCATTGGTGATTAAACATCTGACATATAGGCTAAGCTCCTGATCTGTACCTTCATTGGAATTAAGTGCAATCAAATCCGAACTCTCCTTAAATACCTCCTCTACACTCCCACTAGCGGTGCAAATTTGCCACATAGATTTTCATAGTTTGGAGTTGAACATCCCATCTTCTTACCCAATTGAACTTTAAGAATCGTTGATTGGGCAAATGTATCAAGAAGTACCACTTTGGGTATATGTCCTCCCACCTGGATTGTTGATTTAGTATTGTCGACAATGGTAATTTCGGTGGCGATGGAAGTTCTCTCATTAAGCACCACTTTCGAAAATGAGTGAAAAACTTTGTGGAGAGAATGGTTATCCACAACGCCTTTGCTAAGTAACAAATCCACAAGTGAGGTGTTTTTAGCTCCTTTCTAATATGTGAATGTAGTATCAAAGGTAGGAGAGCCCACTAGTTTAGCCATGCTAGAACTAGTGACCAGATTACAAACACCATCTACACCATGTGAGCCAATTGAGTGTCTCTCCAAGGTGTTGGATGGGACCTTTATAACATGTGGATCAGGGATTAGTAAAAGACTTTATGTAATGTTCAAGGTATCTTTTAGTACTGCAATTATGTCCTTGGTGCTTAGCTTCAAATCTTGAAAGTTAAATAACAATGTATTCACAAGCTTTTGCGCCACTTCATGCATTTGAAGTTGGCACTCCATAAGCTGATTAGTGGAAAATTGTGTGTTTTCCTAATGTACATATACTCCTAGGACACGAGAACTTGATGCCCTAGCAACTTGTGGTGTAGTAGTTTCCTATACATGAGAATTTCATTTTAGACTCCTCTTGTGCATTGTATATATATGTGCATGCATATATTTTTGGTTGATTAGTTTTCTACCTTTGACTGGTTTTAGTTTTTTTTGTTTAATAGAGTTTACTATGGATTTACACCCTTACAACACCAAACATCACGACACTACACATCACGACAATTTTGTAATGTTTAGACCCACAATGCAAGAGTTGTTGAATTTTGAGTTTTCCTATCTATGAATAAAAATTCAATAAAAATCAGAACTTATAAACTTTGAACTCTTGATACTATTGAAAAGCCCTTGGCGAATATGGGTGCACCAAGGGGTTTTCGTAATTTTCAGACCTATGGGTGTAGGAGATATCAAAATTTGCGCACTTTTTTATATTGGACATTACTACATTATGACCTTACAATGTGTGCTCAATGACATAGGCCACATCAACCTTTTTTTTTCCCTACTATCAGAAATTTTTTCAGAAAATTCGAATAAAAAATAAAAAAATTGAAAATGAAGTGATTGTTGAATATTTTAGTTGCCAAAGTGAGGAAAAATAGTAAAAATTGCCAAATTTTCTATATCTACTTGAAAGGGCTAGTCTCAAGCTCTAAAGAGCCATAAAAGCAAATACACCACACCCTCCCCCTGCCCCCAAGAAAAGAGGGAAAAAAAAAATGTTTGAACCTTCATTGGGCAGCACGTGAAAATTGCCTCAAATTGGCATGGCAGGATGAATATGGGTATGTCTACAATTAGCGTCCAAGTTGACCTCATTTTGACATCTGCCATGTGAAAATGAAAACTCCCCTCACCCCATTTTCTAGCCACCATGCCAAGAAAAAGATGTTTGAGCCCTTCATTATGCAACCTGAAAATTGGGTTTGTTTTTTTTGTGGGGGGGGCATTGGGTAC
>Ga0209208_10002089_pt1 | contig 28516 bp, 28 predicted proteins | sample S1TSphfallax_3_FD_187694 | JGI IMG/M metagenome (GOLD analysis project Ga0209208, IMG submission 187694) | Host-associated microbial communities from peat moss isolated from Minnesota, USA - S1T2_Fd - Sphagnum fallax MG (SPAdes) (version 2) | ecosystem: Host-associated > Plants > Peat moss >...
CAAACTACTTCACATGTAGCAATTATTATGCCTCTACATTCTACCTTTGTGCTTGATAATGCAAGTGTTGGTTGTTTCTTATTGCTCCAACTAACATCACCACTTCCAAAAGAAAACATGAAACCACCGGTTGATCTTCTATCTAAAACATTACCAACCCAATTAGCATTCGTGTATCCATGTACTTGTAACTGGCTCTTGGCCTCATAAAAAATTCCACATTGCAAAGTATGTTTTATGTACCTTAGTATGTGCCTCACTACATCCAAATGTGGCTTCTGTGGTGTTTGCATGAATTGACTCACCACTCCAACTACATAACTCAAATATCGCCTTATGATGGTCATGTAAATCAAACTCCCCACTATGCGTCTGTACATAGTGGTATCCTCCACAAGGTCTCCTTCATCTGCATTTAATTTCACATTTTGCTCCAATGGAATTGAAATGGGTTTGCAACCTATCATCCCATATTCGGATAATTTGTTCAAGGCATATTGCCTTTGTAGTAACCATATTCCTTTTGGGGGATTTAATTACCTCAATGCCAAGGAAGTAATGCAACTCTCCCAAATCCTTCATCTCAAACTTTTGCTTAAAAAACTTCTTCAAATCAAAGATGTCTACATCACTATCTCCTGTGATAATCAAGTCATCAACATAGTAGACTATGACAACAATCCCATGATCTGTCTTTTTCACATATAGTGAAAAATCTACATTGGATGTTTGAAATCTACTTGTGACAAGATATTGACCCATCTTGTCTGACCAAACTTTAAGTGCTTGCTTCAAGTTGTACAAAACTTTCTTCAAACTACAAACCAAATTAGGATGTGTTTGGTCCACATAACCTAGTGGTTGTTCCATGTACACTTCTTCCTATAAATCTCCATGAAGAAAATCATTCTTTGTATCCATTTGATGTAATGACCATCCTTTTGCTATTGCCATAACAATGATTGCTCTTATAGTTGTCATTTTGGCAATTGGACTATAGGTCTCCTCATAATGTATGCCATAAGTTTGAGCATAACCTTTGGCAACCAATCTTGCTTTATATATGTTCACAGATCCATCTGCATTGTGTTTGACTATACACCCATTTGCACCCAACTGCTTTCTTATCCTTTGGTAAAACTACTAATTCCCAAGTAGCATTAACATCCAACGACATAATCTCTTCATCCATGGCATTATCCCATTTAGGGTTTCCAACCACCTGTTCAAAACAAGTGGGTTCAACCTCTTGTATAACTTTCACCATGTATGCATAATGATGAGCTACAAAGCCATCATATGTGAGTCTTTGTACATGGTATTTAATTCGATTGGATCTTTCTACTCCATTGTTGTTGTTAGGTGTTTTCAAAGCTTTCTTAGCCATTCGAGCTTCAAGAGTAGTAACTGAAGGGATTTTTGATTCTTCGCCCACGCTCTTTTCTGAATCACTTGATTCATCATCTACATGAAGATTTTTAGATGATGTTTGAAAATTACCATCTACAATGTTTGAAGATTTTAATCTTCCTTTCCATGGAATGTTATTGGACCCACTAATTGAAGACTCTTGTGGTCCATTAATTAATTATGATTCTTATTCCACATTTGATGAAAAATCACCATTTTTAGTCCCTCCATCTTCTTTTTTCTTTAGTGGTGAGTACCAACTAACCATCTCATCAAACACAACATCTATATTCACTTGTAACTTCCGAATGGAAAGGTTGAAACATCTATATTTTTTTTGTTCTAAGGAATATCCAATGAAGATACATTTTTCAGCTTTTGGATCTAGTTTTGATCTCTTTTCATCAAGAATGTGCACATATGCAATGCAACCAAACACTCTGAGGTGTGAGACATCCGATTTCTTACCTATGAAATTTTCTTTAGGTGTCATGCCATGAACTGTTGTTGTGGGTGTTTGATTCATGATATAGATTGCAATTGCTATCGCTTCAGCCTAAAAGTAATTTGGCAAATTCTTTTCATTCAACATGGCACGTGCTACTTCTGCAATGTGCATGTTTTTCCTTTCAACAACTCCATTTTATTGCGGGGAATAACTACATGAGTACTTCTTTTGAATTCCTTGCTCCTTCAAATACTCATTGAATTCATTTGAAAAGTATTCTCCCCCTCCATCGAACCTTGGGCACTTGATGCTCACACCCTTCTCCTTCTCCACCATTGCTTTGAAATTCAAAAAGTGTTGAAACACTTCACCTTTGTGTTTCATGAAGTAGACCCACACCTTCCTTGTGTGGTCATTAATGAAACTCATGTAGTATTTGCATCCTCCAATGGATTTTGTTTTCATGGTCCACACATTTGAGTGGATCATTTCCAAAGGTTTGGAACTTACACGAGTTGTTTGAACTCGGAATGGATGCCTAGCTTGCTTTCCCAACTGGCATGCTTCACAAACTTTTGACATCACCTCTTTTGTTCCAAATTTAGGAAGACTTCCAGCAAGATTTTGTTTCTCCATCAGCTTAAGACATTGGAGATTACCATGGCCAACTCGCTTGTGCCAAATTCCAATGTCTCCATTTCCTTTTCCATGTGTGAATAGCATGGAATTCACCTCATGCATGTTCACATCCAAGGTGAACATTCATTCATTCTTTTCCCCTTTGGCAATCAATTTGCTTTGGTTCTTCATGTCTTCCATAAAACATCCATTTGGGTTGAATGTCACTTGTAAACCTTGTTCCACCATTTGGCCTATGGAGACCATTTTTTTGTTATGGTTGGAACATGAAGTACATATTTCAAGTACTTTGTTTGCCCATCTTACATGGACGATGGCACCTTGCCAATTTGTGTGATGGGATGTGTAGTGTCATCACCAGTTTCCATAAACCCTGGTGTCTTCAAATCCTTTGTGTTTCTAAACCATTCTCCATGACTAGTCATGTGGTTTGAAGCTTCAAAATCCACATACCAAATATTGTTATCCGATACACCTCCTATCATTGAATTTGCCATGTGTTGAATCACAAACAGTTGCTCGTCACCTTGAATGTCAATTGATGCATAATTCCCTTGTTGTAGCTTTCCATTTCGTGCATCATGCTCACTTTGATAACAATTATTTGCCATGTGCCTAGGTTTTCCACAATAGTAGCAGTTTGAGTCGTTATTTAGTTGTTGACTTCAATAATTTCCACCATGACCTCCACGACTTCCTCTTCCTCTAAAGTTTCCTCGTCCACCTCCATGAGACTAACCTTCATGTTGATGATGTTCAACATGCGAGCTTCCGGGTCGACCTTGAAATGAGATTTTAACATTTTTACCTCTACTTCTATTAGAATTTGAATAGAAAACACTTTCTTGTGATCCTCCATTAAATGGGGTACCAACAATTCTCATCTCTTCATTTATAAGTAAGGTTATTAAGTCTTGGAAATCGAGAAATGTTTCTTGAACTACAATTGAAGTACGAAACTAGCTATAATCTTTTCCAAGTCCATTCAAGGTCATGGCCACTAGATCTTCATCATCTACATGGGCTCTTATAGATGCAAGAGCATCTGCAAGGTTTTTCACCTTTGTAGAATAGTCACTAATGTTCATCTTATTTTTTTTTAGATTATGTAATTTTTGCTTGAACTGCATTTTGCGAGCTTGTGTATTGGTGCTATAAATCTTTACCAATCATGGAGTCGAACACACTCATAGAAAGCCAATACAAGATTTTCTTTGCTTTTTCATGCCAAGTTTTATTGGCTTGAATTTGTTGTTGTGTGGGGTCTTTTGGGATAGGAGGGTTCTATTTTATCACCAGTTATTCCCAATAACCTTTCCCCATCAAGAAATTCATAATCCTAAATTTCCACACTTGGAAATTATTCTTGTCTAATTTCTCAATTGCAATTTGAGAAAGATCATCCGCCATCTTTCAAGGTAACACTCAATGTTTTCTTGGGGTTTCACAAATGATTTTAATTCTTTCCTTGGGTTTCTAGGATTGGGATTAGGGTTTTCCTTCCTTAGGTTTTTAAGATTAGGGTTAGGGTTAGGGTTGAACAAGATGGACCTTGCATATGTATGTATGTTTCGAGTATTATATGAAATTTTATACTATACATAGGTTTTACGTATATGTACATATTTCGTATAATATTGTGTACGATATTAAATACATGATTACATACCAAAATTTTGTATGAAGGTCTTAATAATGTATTTGCGTTTCCCAATCTTCAAACTACTTCCTTCAAGTTCTCCCAAGTTGTATTTGTTTCACTTCAAAAAATTGTTTTGATGTCTTCTTAATGTAAATTTCTGTCACAGCAACTTTGCAGAGCTACACCGCTCACATATGACTTTGGATCCATTTGAAATTTTGCTAAAACATAAAAAACTATGTCTACTACTGTTCTCAAAATTTCAGCTCATTTAACTCCATAAAATGAGAGATCTTGCTACTTCCTTGAAGTCACCTCAAACTAGGATGTGAACACAAAATGACTTACACTTGCTCTCAGCAACTTCAAACTCCTTGAGACTTTGGGAGACACATAAGATATATTTCTTCTATATCTAGTCAAAATTTCAATTCTATTGATGATGACCACAAAGAGTTATCACTTTCAAAAGAAACTGACTTCAAAATTGAGGCTAAAACTTTGAATACTTGAATCTCTTTCAATACAGATTTAAATGACTTGAAATTTTTCTCACATATATAGTCTTTATGATCTATAAGATCCTAAAGTTGTAGATCCAAAAAAGCTCAAACAAAGGAGATATGACCAAAATACCAATTTTGACACAAAATCTTCAAAAACTCATAACTTTCACAAAACAAAACCTTTTCTTTTGAAATTTTGAGAATAGAAACGTCTTATAGTCTTCTATAATCTTTTTAGGTTTCATTCCAAGATCTTTTCACAATAGATCTAGATCTAGATTTAAAGATTTGATTTCCACAACCCTTGATATGTGGATCTCCTCTCACCTTTTTTCTTTTCTTTTCTCTCTTCACTTCTTTCCTTTCCCCATTTCTCTTATGCACTTGACAAATTCCTATGATATTACTAGAGACTTTCAAACTCTAGTTCTAAAGACTTTTTAACTTTAGATCTCTTTCAACTTTCTCATCAAACAACCTAAGCTTTGATACCATGCTAACAAATAGGGGATCTATTCAAGTGCAAACATAAATCTTTATTGAAAGGAAACTAAAACACGATGCTCAAAACACGAAACATAACATCAAGAACTCCTCAAGGTTCTTGTCACATGAAATACACAAACTTGTGTAATGAAAAAAAAAAAAAAAAAAACCATCAACACCAAGGTATTTAACTACAAGACCAAACCACAAATAACCAAATTAATATAAATAAAGAAAGTAATTCAACCTTGTGAAAGTAACCTAGTCACTTCCCTACTCGAGTAACTAATGAAACCTAACTAGTTGAGCTTGAATTTTCAACATCTTTTGGGTATGATGGAATTATACTAATATGGAATTTTAATAGTTGGATCAGAGTCATCAGTGATCTATGTGTTCTCAAAGGCAGCAATGACATCACACATCATTGCTTTTAAACTCATGTTTTGTAACATATTCACCATAGTTAATGGTAATACCTCCACATTGGCTCTTGGACCATGCTTCACTTGGATCAAGCTTCATTCCACATCCATGATTGCACCAATTTTTATCAAAAAATCCAATCCAAACAATATGTCATATCTGTTAATGCTTACCACCATAAAGGTCATGGTACATTGTACACCTCCAACCTTGACTACTACTTCATTAATTCTCCCCATGGTTTGCGTAACGACTCTAGACATAATTTTGTAGGTCTTAGATCTTGTGACCAAATGCATTATGCCCAAGTCTTTAATTACTACAACAACCATAATGGACATGGATGTTCCAATATCTACTAGTCCCTTAACCACATAGTTGTTTATTTCTACAAGCAATGGAGAGTTTTGCTATGATGTGTCTTGTTGATACATATCTTCTTGATTGTTGGAGATGTTGAAACCATGGATACTTGGTTATCCATTGTTTCTAAATCTTTCTTTTGTGTAGCCAATTTTACTAAACTCTCAAGGTGTTCCAAGTTCTCCTGGGATCATAAGAATGATTTCCATAGGTGACAACGAAGTGGGAGAAAATCTTTGACCTGACCAAGTCTCCCTATTTATTTTCGTCCCCTCTCCTATAAACTCAAGATTTTACATAGTTCCACTTGGTGCCATCTCAACATGCATCCTTCTTCTAAGAATTCGAGTGTAAAAGAAGACATTCTCATTTCTGCATAGTTCGTTAAGTTGTTGCATAGTTACCTCCTCATCATTCAATAATACCTCCAAAAAAATTGTTGCTCCACAGTGGGACTTCCCATCCTTAGGTTTCTTCTAACAAATGTCCTTCGAATGACCTAACCTTGAACAAAAAAAACATTTTATCCCACAATTTTATCCTATGAAACATGCCACACTTGGCACATTTTGGCCATGGCTCATTTAATCTCGGACATGTGATGGCTAAATGGTCTTCTCCCTTGCAAATGTGGCATCCTTCGAACATAGTGGAAGAAGATGGTGCATCTGGATTGGGCACATCTCCCTTGAAGAAATTGATGAGTGTGTTGTTCAAAATAGTGATACGTTTCTCCATCATGGTCTCTAAAACTCCTTATTCTTGTTCCTCCTTTAGAGATTCATATGGTGTTTTTCCAAGTTTTTGCAACATTCTTTACAATTTTGTTGCAGTTCCTTCTAATTCTTCAATATTTATAAAAAGTTTTTATCACACATAACTTCCAAGTTAATGGCCTTAATCTGGCCAGAAATCTTCTTCTCTGCTCAACATCATGTATCCTACCCTTTTAAAATAGCTTATCAAGACGTTCAAAGTATTTTTGAGCCCTTTCCTTAGGCTTTTGTTTTATGGCATCAAGTCTCATTCTGATGTCATCAGCATTAACATCCCCTTATTTTTATACTATTAGATTCCATAGTTTAGTCTAATCAATTGTGTTGGATGCAACCTCCTAAACCATTCCTTAACCCTACCTCTTAAATTTAGCTTCACAATTTTTAAGAGTTTGTTTGCATTCAAATCTTGTACCTTTGCAGCCATTGTGAACCTTTCTACTCAATCATTGACATCCTCATGGTCTCACCCCCATAATAATTCATCCATACCATGCAAGCTAATCATTTTGCAACTTTCAACTTTAAACTAAAATTGCAATGTCATCTACTCCATAACCAATGTTCCACTTTTTCTTAACAAATGTTTGCCCACATTTTGTTGCAACTTACCTTGCTGTTATAACTAGGGTCTATGTCCCCTAAATATTTCCAACTTAACTTGTCAAACTCAAGATAGTAAAACTGCTGCACAACATCCCTTCAAATCCGTGTCTATAGGTATCAAAATACCTTCAATTCAAGCTATAGACACATTCTTCATCCCCTTTTTATCCTCCTATACTTTAGTTGAGTTAAAGGGTCCATGACTATTGAAATAAAAATGGTACTTATTGGATTGTGTGAGGACCCACTCTCATTTATCAGACCATGCCCTGGTCTTTAATCGCATTGTTGTTCTAGAAAAGAAACTATCATGGGTAATGTTGATGGCAACCTCCCTACCTTTGCTTCAGAGGTGTCAGAACCAATCATTCTCAGAGATGAAAACCCTAAAATTTTAAAAATCATTGAGCTTGCTTATGGCTCCCATGAAAATCCTTCATCAAATTCCAAGATGCCAAATTGAATTTCATGTGATAATCTTCATCCTCTAAAATTATTATTTACCATCTGAGTATTAGCCCAAAAGTTCAAACTGATCTCCTTCTTCTATTATACTTAAAGGCATGATATCAGATGGTAAGATGGAAAAGTTTTGTTCATCTGTGGATTCCAATTAGTACTGCCACCTTTGCTCTGAATCCCACCATATTCTCCAACTTATGATGTGAAATCTTGATCCAATGTGCTCCACCTTGAGAATATGATATTTAGTCTGAAACAAATTTACTACATCGGGTATGTAGAATCTAACAAAATGGTTAATGAAGCAAAAAGTTGGGGAATCCAAATGTTTCCTATTCTAGGTATACTACTCTACTTTTAGGAATTGAAAGTGGGATTCTACGCAAGGTATGAGGTGCAGTGATATTGCTTATGTAGCTCTGAAGTTGATTCCCATCCCCTTGCTCCATTTCTTATCTTTACCCAAACATGAACACGCGTGTAGAAACCATTATGAATTTTTTCTACTGCAACATCCCCAATTTGAGCTTCATTAGGATTTATACCCACAAGTATCACTATGCCAAATCCCAACAAATGCAAAATTAAGGCTTTGATTTAAGGCACCTCACTTTGCTTGTAATTTACTTCTTTAAAAGTTTGATGAAAATTGCAACTTTGTCATGAATTGCCAAAACTTGAAGCATTGTTTGAAGCTCAAAGTGCTACTTGAAGCTTAAAGGGATGTTTGAAATGCTTACAAACTAACGTTTTGGTGCTTTGGGGCAAGTGTATACATATGGCAAGGCCATTGTGTGAAATTCACCTCGTTTAGCTTCCAATAGTCATTGAGGATGTATTGCCAACAAGATAACAAGCTTATTACAAAACTTGACATTGCAGGTGAAAGTTAGGTGCATTTTCTACCTTTATCCATTCTTGCAATGTCTTCATTGTTGCAAACTTGTTACAGTAATCATGAACAAAGGAAATTGCATGCAACTCTTGTAGCCTATCAAAGGTGTTCCAAAATAAAGCATTGCCAATAGATGACCAATAAAAGAAAATTGACCATAGAAACTGATCAAAGACACAATATGTTTCCTTTGAAAACAGGTTTAGTGTTTCAGATGCTTAACCTAGAGCCACACCAAGATTTCATTTCATGTGAGAGATTGCCAACTATCTATATTCATTATTTATTCCTAACTATATCTACTCTTGTTTTGAGCAAAACTTTTAATTCCATTCAAATGGTTATAGTTAATGTCCTTGTATAGCCAATCATACATATTGCCAACCTCAATCTTTATTTAAGAAAATGCAAGAAAAAATATTTCCACCTAATATCAAAAATAGAAGATTAAGTACATCATGCATTTACATATGCATGTGATGGTGCACTAGAATATTAAGAATCATCCAAAACCTAGAGTACCAGTGCAAATTTACCAACCATCGTTAAGATGAATTGCAAGTTAATGTCAACATGACGGATATTAAAAAAAAAGTGAATAGAGCTACTCTTAATTTTAATTCATGTTTGCAAAGAAACAAAATAGTTGCAAATAGTTTCCCCCTTGGTAAGAAAGAAAAAGATTTAGAATAAAAAGATGGCTACAAAATGCAAGCTTTGCAAAAGAATAATAATTAGATCGAATAGTCTTAAAAGACTAAAAATTATCCTCTTTCAAATTTAAGGTTAATCAATTTTACAGGGACATCAATTTGGGAATGGAATTATATGTACTATAGATTCAAAACATAACCTACCTCTATAAATCACACAAATGGATAAACATTCAAATTTTCAAACCCTCGAATCAATAATATTTTCAAAACATAGCCAACTTCACTAATCAGAGTGGGGGATTATATGCCTACAAGGTAATAGCACTATCACTTGGCCCCAATGTTACAAAACAAAAAATCTTACTACAAGTCTCACAAATAATCATTGCTCATCCATTAAGAAATCCTTAATGGTCAAAATTGGCTAATACCCATTTTTCACCATAAGAAAAAAGATTATGTCTAAGGAAACCATAATCGACTACTAACATTTTTCCAACTTCATAAATTGGAGTTGAAGGATTGGTGCAAAAATAGCCATTATGCACAAGTCTTTAAGGAAATTATTAAACTAAACCATTGTTGTTTTCCTCATCTTTATAATGACACATCTAATTGCTTGCTCCATTTCCCCAATACTATTTTATATGATAATTTTGATTTTTGGCATACATTGACATGGGATTTTTTGTGGATTATATTAGCCAATAACTAAACTTAATATTAATACATATTCAATAATCAAGCTTTGATATGAGTTAAATTCTTAAACTTTTTTTTTTTTTTGTGGCAACCTTTTGAGGCAATGCACAAGCTTTTTGGCATGCACTATAATTACCTCTAACTAATTAGAACTTCTTAAAGTTACTATTAACTAATTCATAATTGAATTTACGAGAAGTTATAAATTAAAAATTTCAAAACTTCACAAGCTTTTAGAATGAACCAGCTTAATTAGAAGCTACTGGTATATTTACTAATCATCTTGTATATCCTCGAGGTTCCAATTTTCAGCTATTTTGTGTTGGTATTCATGTGGACACTAATTCCCATGAATAAAACATGAGTTGTAAGTTAATGCTTGATCATTTTCAACTTCTTATAAGTAGAGCCAAATCATTAGTCAAATTCAATTTTTCATTTGATCTAATCTCAACATTTTGGCTACCAAACAAGCAAGTAACATGATATTAATTATCAAATGTTGTGCAATTTGAATGTTATGTTGTAATTGCATGAGTTTGGGTCCTCGTCTGTTTGTAGAGTTTACGATGCCTACCATAATTTATATAAGCTTTGTCATTAAACGGACACACTTTTTAACCTTCACTAAAGACCCAATTGCACCATAATAATAGTCCATAGGTCTAATTTGGTTGTTATGCATTGACCCTTCTAGATCAATTGGTTGAATTGGGTCCCCAATCTCCTATGCATATATTCATGGGATAATCTATTTGAATGACTTGATGCACCCACGTGGTTTATGTATGTTGAGTGTAGGTTGCGACTTGGGCATCTAGAGTTGACTACCCACAACAAATCTTAAATTGGACAACCCATATTCACCATTAGAGGTGTTTCATTAGGGTTTTGTAATTCAACATAAAAAGTTAATGGCTCTTGTTTGTGATAAAAATAGCCACACTTTAAGCTATGGAATCTGCCTTATCCCATAAAGTACTAGCCAAACACTAATTCAAATATTTAAAATGACCCATTTTTATGATTGTTGTTCAATTTTGAGAACATTAAACCACATATGGTTCGATGTGAACTTTTGAATTTACATGTAAAGGAGAATTACATCTCAATTTCTTACATGTATGATGTTGTGAAGTACCTTCCTATTGTTCATTTTCAATTTTGGGCAATAATAGAAGTAAGATTGATTTCACAACCACCATGATCATAGATGGCTAACAACAAGAGGGCTAGACAAAACCGAACATGAAACACTAGCACTTGCTAACCAATGCTACACATGTATCACTTGGGTAGTAGTAACACGTGAAGACATATCACTGGGCACCTTCATCCCCATGATGCCTAAAAAATATTGTCTTCACTTGCATGATTTGGCCATTTCTTATGAAGGATCTCAATGATGTCCAACTCTTGAATTTGTTGTGGGACGCATGGCTTGTGTCAAGAATTGGCATGATTTTACAGGTAAGAACCTACTTTGGTTTACTTAGCATGTAGCCAAGGTGACGTTTGTGCATCAACAATTCCAATGTTGGATGTAAAGGAGACGCTCAAGCCACAAGTTTTAACATACAACATTTGGGAATGGTCTATTATAATTCGAGAAGATGTTGGTGGCTTGCGGGACTTAGTACATCCCTTGCACACATTGCTAGTGCAAGAATTTCATGAGGTGAAGAACATTCATGACATCATCTTGTTCCCAAACAACGGGTTTTGCTCTAAACCTGAGAGCCTTAGTAAGTGTGACATAAAGTGCCATATCCTTTGCATCATAGTTAGAGATGTGATGCATGGGTTGCTTTAAGCTCATTTTGTTTAGGGCTTTTTGTGTTGTTTTGAGACAATTCATTTTGACGAATTCCATTGGCTATTTTCAATTGCATTGTTGCAAGACTCCTTGTTGTTTTGAGTTGGTTATTTGTTTGTAGAGACTTGACATTGTTGTCGATATATATATTTTCTTATTATTTTGCTATGATTCACTTGTAATATATGGGTTGCATGTGGTAATGGCATATATAGTTTAATACAATGATACCTAATATCATTCCTATTCATAGGTGCAAGAAATGTACTCATGTTGCTAGCATCCCAAGGAATGAGAGTTGCTTATATCCATTTGTTGCCTTAAAAAAAGGGATAAGTTCCCATTTATGGTCATGTTGTTGCCCACAAATCAAGGGACATGAGTTGTACATACCCAATTTGTTACCCAAAAATCAAGGGATATATGTTATTTTGGAAACCCAAAAATAAAAGGAATAACAACAAACAACTAATCTACTGACCATGGTTCTAAGGCAAATGGCAGTAGAAAAAAGCTCCTATCAAAGGCCATAACACAAAGGTGTGTACACCAAAAAAAATTGTTTGAAGTTCTTTTTTTAAAGCAATGTTTATTGAATCAATTTTCCATTTTATGCAATGTTGGAAGGTGATCTACCAATAGTTGAATGTGAATTAGTTGAGGCAACTTAACAACAACTTTAACATGGGTTTGAAGGACATTTGAAGTCATGGAGCCCACTAGGCCTATGGAAGGCATAGGTTGACCATAAGCATAGGGAAAAAAATTGCACAAGGAAAAGGAGGTTGTTCTTGATCAACTAGGATTAATAAAATATAGGTGCCCATGCACATGGTGTTGTGGAGGCAAAAGGCTTGTATTAAGGCCCACAATACATGACCATTTCCAAAGATTTAATTGACATTATCTTTGCACCACCCCCTAATGGTGGGGTCAATCCATTGCTCAATAAATACATCATTTGCATAATCTAGGTGCTTGTAATTAAGACATTGGGAGTTTTGATTTTTTCAAATGGTGGTTGATGTAAAACCTTTTTTATCCTCTCGACTCCACTTCCATACATTTTCTCATGTGTGTTTTTGTCATTGTGATGAAAGCCCGTTAATGTCCAAAGCTCCAACAATCACAAGCAATTGAAACCTATAATGGAACCATATGAAACAAACCCAATGTTGGGCCTTGACCAAGATATAGAAATGAGGAGGATGGTTATGGAAGCACTAAAGAGGTCTAATAAGTTACAAGGGAACGATGGGGGGCAGGGGGGGGGGGGGGCCCAAGCATGAAAAGGAAATTGTTGGGGAGGGAAATGTAGATGTTGGGGAGAATAATGGGGGTCATGACAACAAGCTTCCAAATTGGGATGTAAAACAAGAAGCAGATTATGAAAAAACCATGTTTGAATACGACTCGTACTCCACTTTATGAAGGATGTCCCACCAGCCGCCTTGATGCCATCATACTATTCTTCAATTTAATAACTACACATGGGGTGAGTAACACATTTGTCAATGAGTTTTTTTCACTACTAAAAATTAACCTATTCCCAAAGGACAATACCTTGCCAAAGTCAATGTATCACATGCTAAGAGGGTGGTTCAACACATGGGCTTGACTTATAACTCTATTCATGCTTGCTACAAGTGTGTCTTATTTAGAGGGGGTTTAAATGATGCTTCAACTTGTCCAAAATCTCCAAAATCTCATTTCATTAAAAGGTTAGACCGTGTTTCGTGCAAAATGTTGAGTCGCTTTCCATCGATTCCATGCCTTAAACGTATGTACAAATGTTCAACACTAGTAGAGTTGATGTCTTTGTGTGCCCGTGCAAACAAAAGCACATTGGAATGGTGCACTCATTATGTGATTCAAAGGCATGGAAACATGTAGATAGCACCTAGCCTAAATTTGTTTTAGACCCCCGCAACATTTCATTAGGTTTAACCTTTGAGAAGGTCAATCCATATGTTGACTTGTCAACAAAACATTTTACTTGGCATGTCTTTTTCTTGAGTTACAACCTCCCACCCTAGTTGACAATAAATGTTTTTTTGTGATGTTCACATTATTGATTCTAGGGAAAGAATAAATTAAGGATGAGAACATATATGTTTATTTGTAACAGCTAGTTGAGGAACTAAAATTATTGTGGATAGGGGTACCAACTCTTGATGTGACGAGGCCAAAAAGGTCTCAAAGGTTTATGCTTAGGGCCATTTAAATTTGGAACATCCATGACTATCCCACATATGGGTTATTTGCGAGGTGTCAAGTGAAAGGCTATTTGGCTTGCTTTTTGTGTGGTCTAGATATGGAGACAAGATGTTCATCCCACCTGAAGAAGAATGTGTACCTAGGGCACTATTGTTATTTTGGGAAAAGCCACCCATATAGGAGAAATTGTGTTACCTTCAATGGAGAACCACAATTGACACGTGTTCTAGCATCAATATCTTTTATTGATTTCTTAAAAAGGGCAAAAGAATGCAAGTGGTTAACTAGGAGAATGTGGTCGACAATTGATAAAGATGACCCTATTCACATGCATGGTGTGAAGAGGAAAAAATATTATGTAGTCTACCATATTGGTAGGTAGGTACTAATGAGTGACATGCTATATCCATAGTTTTTGATTGATCGCATCATGTGAACTTCAAATTGTGGTGGGTGTCTAAATTGAAGATGTGAATGAAACATGTGTTAACAAATCATCATGTACATGAAATTTGCATATTGGGCACCTAGTTATAGTGTGCCCTACAATACTTTGAATTTTATTCTTAAGCAATTGCAGGAATAAATATGTTAGTGGCAAGATGGTTCATTTTTGAAAGCTTAAAATTTTGTTAACATAAATGGTAATCTACTTGATTGTTTGGTGAAATTATTTGACATTGGGTCAAAATGTCATAATTGCATGTGGTTCAGATCTATTAGATTCTTTTTGGAAATAAACAATTAGAATTTTAGTTGCAAAAGACATGTAATGGACACATGTGACTACAAACCTTATAGTCGCCTTAGACAAGTGGCAAAAGACAACTAGTCACAAAAAACTCCACATGGCATGTATAGTCACATCGGTAGTCACATATCATTTGTAACTACAAGGATTTTTCATCCATTGATTAGTCGTAGGACTATGTGACTACATATACAAATACATAAAATATTGGGCAACATTTTTTTAATTTCAATGATTTAATATATTTTTAAATCAACATTTATTAAATACATTTATATTTATATAGATAATGCAATATAATAATTCATATTATTGGTGATTTCATAAATTTTCAACCTATGAGTTGTTAACACGTGTCACTACCTAGGCTAAAGAAAAAACCTAATTTAGGTAGTTAGGTAGGCCATCTAGTTTAGGTATCTAGGTGTGCCTAAGTAGACACCTAGGTTAAATAACCTAACTATGTAGGGTACATACGGTCAACATACCATCATTGACCACAACTATGTCACTTTGTGAGGTTTGATCCTTAAACCCCAAGGATAGAATTTTAACTCCTTTGCCATCAAACCACCCTACTTGATTTGAAAATATAGTGGTGTGAGGAAATTTCTACAATGATAACCTAATTGGATGATGGTTTCATCATTTGTTGAAAGCAAAAGACGACAAAGGTTTGACGGTTGATGGTGATAGATGGAAGGAATGGAGTTTCTATTTTTGTACTACTTTATTTTTTTGCAGGTTATGAGCTTTCAAGAGCGTTTATGATCAATGATGTTTTGTTTGTTATGGTTTTCTTGGTGGGTAAAACTAGTGTGGTGTGGTGTTGCTGGGTGGATTTTCGTTGTTGGACATCAATCAAGAACATGACGAGGTTGGAGTTTAGTACTAAAGGATTTCTACAATTTGGCAACTAAGTATTTGATGGTTTTATGGTTGTGATGTGTGGGTATTTTTGTAAAGATGGTTTTTTTTTTGGGCAACTTGTGATGTTTTGTGCCACTTGAAGGAAGAATGTTTGATAGTGTTGATTGTTGTTTTTTTGGAAGAAATGTCATTTTCGTTGTGCCATATATCCTGTAGGGAAATGCAATCTAGCACTAGGATTAGGGGTTTGTGATTGGGAAGATATGAGGGTCATTAGGGATCTTGAGGGTGACAAAATTTGGCAAATAGTTGTTCAGTGCAGGTTGTTCGTTTGGGTCACTTGATTTCTATCTCAACGTTCTTTGAAAGAAAATAGTATCCAATTTCATTGGGACTTCCAAATGTGCTCATTTCATCTATCAATCATGGGATTTATTTGGGAATTCTAGTAGGGGGAGATGGGCTATATTTGTCAAAATTCTTGAAGAATTGTGGACCTTTAGTGTTCCTCTTTGTATTTTATTTGTTCAATTCCATTGATCACCTCTTGGAACGGTTCCATTTTCTTTCCTTTATGGGATTTATTTTTCTTTTGTGTTGTTGGGTTTAAACCCTTTAAACATTTTTTTCTACCAATGATGTCAATTGAGACTCATGAGAAAAAGATCAAAGTGATTTGACCCCCATGGATTCATAGATTGAACTATCTACACAATTTAGGACTTAGCAATTATTGTATCATCAAGTTCTTGAGTTGTGAAGAGTTGTTTAATTTATGTCTCATGGTGATGGACTTACAAGTGTGATGGGAACATTTTGTAGTCCTTATCATTTCGTTACAGTGGAATGTATTTTATTTAGCCCATACTTGATTTTAAACATCGCATAAACATGAATTTCAATATTTAATATTTAATTGATATTTTTCCAAATGGAAAAAATCAAAGTTGATTCTTAAAATGCTCTCAATGACATACATGATTAAATATATTTTTCTTCCAAAAATGTACATTAATTTGAAAAAATGTTTTTTGAATTTTGTTAAATTGAATTAAATTTCAATGATGGTTAAGTGGAAATGGTTTTTCAAGCACTTGATTTATAAATGAAAAATATTTTACGACTAATATTTAATATATATAAATAAATAACTTATCTCCCACATATTAATCCTTCATTTTAGTAAAAACCATATTATAAAGTGTGATTATAATATGTCATAATTTTAATTAATTCACGTATTAAAATATCTATCATATTGAATTGTGATAGATATATCATTATTTACATAATAGTTTTTAAAAATATCAATTGTAATATTTGTGATGTATTATATTTTTTGAAATTTCAAATTTTTATCAAATCAAATTTAGTAATGTTAGATTATTAATGAATTTGATGGAATTTTAAGTTTTATATTCTTAAAAAATTATATATATATATATATATGGTAAAAGTCTTATGACCAAATAAATTATATCTTTCTTAAACATTTTAAACCTTTATTTGATTTTAAAAATCATATTTGATTATGATTATAAATAGATCATAACTCAAACATATTTAACAAAAATTTAATAACTTGTATTTTCCATGTCACTAAACAATACATTAAAAAAAAATTGTAATTCCAAAGATGCCACATATGTTTTAATCATTACAATATTGTAAAAGGAAAAATTATTGGCCCTAGTTGCCAAAAAAACTATGACTAATTTTTTTTTAAATTAAGTTTTCATCCATCCAAGTATCCATTCACAATATTGGATGAAAAATGTGCACGTTCATTTTACTTTTCCATCTAAACATGTAATAGTCACAAATTATAGTCGCATTTGCAACTTCATTCAATTAAATCAATAATGTAATTGCATATGTGATTAAAAATAGTCACATATATGACGACACGCATTTACAACACATGACATGTAAGACTAAACTAATTGAAGTTGTAAAAGTAGTTGATTTGGACACTAGTCACATCTATAATTATAACCATATGTTTAGAATGGACAAGATTTCTTCTAGTGGATCCTTTACTAGTTTTATATAATCTTACTAAGCATCCATGTTGCCTTTGAATGCTAGTTTGAGGGTGTACAACCCTATAATATTATATTAAATTTTCCCAACTACCCATGAAGCCTTAATGTTGTTGAGATTTTGCCCAAGCACAATCCAAACTATTTATGTGTCATTACCAGATTTGGTACAAGGGTTTTGTAATGCTAGATTCTTTTTGCATCTTAGGTTGGTTGTGATTGACCATCATTACAACATCTATTGACTTTAAATCCCATACCAACATGGTTTTGTAATTGTTTTGTAATTATTTTTCAATTCTTTTGAAATGCCATGTGGTAATAAAGGTTTCAAGTTGGCTCTTATGGTAAATTTAAGGTTGAACTGTAATAACCAAGAGGACACCCAAGTGTTTATTTAGCTTTGTATTACTTTGAAGATTCTAACCAAATGATGACATCATTGTTTTTGTCAATGGTAGTTGGTACAAAGGTTTAGACATTCTACACATGTTTGTTATAATCTTATAGGGCCTTTGGTTGATGGATGAAGTTGTTTTAGCATTGGAGATTCATGGTCATGGCTACAACCCCCTTTTAATTTTGTAAAGAATTATGGTGCTTGAATAAAATCTTAAAACCCTAAACCCTAATTATGTATTATGATACTTACCTAGGCTTTTGATCAATGACCATTTGTGCATGAGATCTTAACCATAAAACGTGAACATTTATGTTACTGTTTGCCTAGTACTTGGAGGGGTTGGTGTTTGCATCATGAAATGTAAACCTTAGAAGCAAATATAGATTTTAACTTTGTGCCTCTGATGTTTAAAAATGGAATGTAGGAGATGTACACGTGGTCATGGCTCCCCCCCTCCTAACTCTATAAGGAGTTATGGTGCTCGAATAAGATCCTAAACCCTAAACCCCCAATTATGCATTTTGATGTTTACCTAAGCCATAAATTAGTCACCATGTGTGCTTGAGATCCTAACCTTAAAACCCAGACCTTTATGCTAATGTTTACCTATTAATTGTAAATGTACATTATTGAATTGTTCTACAAATGCACCTCAAACCAACATGGGTTATGAAAGTTCTTGTGATGCATACATTGAGCCGAAAGGCAATGGTGTTTTGCACATACATGAGGATACACTTGTCTTTGCATATTTGCAAGTGAATGAAATTCTTGTTATATTGACACCCAAGGAATGTGACAAAGATGTGCACAAAGCCAAGTGATTGAAATTGGAAAATAATTCCCTTTTACAAGTGTGGCCAAATTGACAAGTGTGAATTATGCCTTGCCCATAACATTGTGACACCCATGTGTAGCATGTTCATGAAAAGTTCGGCCATTTTGGGGTTCAATGGACCTATAGTTTCTTTTAGGCATAACATTATTGGTGACATGGGATGCAATTACATGTTCAATTATTTGTTTTTTAGTGTGTGGTGTGTGACAAAGTGGAAGCATCCTTTAACACACCTACACCTTGTCTAGAAATATTACCCATCACGGGGTTTCATTATTGATGGAGTTTGGATTTGTTGGTTCATCAAATTTTACAATGTGACATAATTAGTATGTTTTGGTTATGATCGAACGTTTTCAAGTGGCTAGAATTGGTGCCATCGCCGGATTGCAATAGTGAAGGTGTTGCTTATGCATTTTTCGACAAAATACTTAGTAGATTTGGGGCTTTGGTCAAAGTATTCACCAACCAAGGTATAAATTTCATGGGGAATTTCAAGAATTATGTGAGAAAACATTAATAGATCATCATATCACTTCATAAGACTGTATTCAGGTAAATGGGTTAGTTGAATGAAAGATGTAAACAATGAAATGAAGTTTGTGGGGCAAAAGCATGGTAAAGTAAACAATTGGTGATCCTTGTCACAAAAAATGATAAGTAGACATAAGTAGGTTTTAATGTATTGAAAGTAAGAATATTATTTTATTCTTTGATAAGTACAAGGATATTCTTTTACTTCATTATAATAAAGTTCAAGAATCACATTTTTGATATGCATCTAAATAGATTTCAAAAAAATGAACCTACTTACATAAATGTCTAGGTTTTACAAAATTGGTTGCAAGTAACCCCCGACCGAATACTCCCAGATACTAGTAGCCTTTGACTGGCTCCCTTAATTTATTGAGCAATTTCACTTTTAGAAAAGTACTTAGACGATGAGTTGACGAGCAAAAAAAAAGAAATAAAATTTGTGAAAATAAAAACGAAAACGGCACTCGGTCTTTGTAAAAGTGATTGACAATCACGTTTGTACCGTTCCTCATGAAGTAAATCTCAATCTTGGTAAAGCTACTTTGATCAAAGCAGTTAGAAAAAGAATCATAGAAAATGTTAAATATTTTTTCCCGCAAAAATGACCACGAAAAGTTTTTTCTTCGTATTTTTGAACGAATTTCATTTGATGAAATTAGATCAAATATTGATTTTTTTCTACTTTCAAGTTAATAAAGACTTTGAATACTTATGTGCTTTCAAATTGAACAAATCATAGTCATAATATATCAAACTTTTTATGTAAAAGATGTTTTGAACACCATATTGACCAGTTAGTTTCAAACCTACTTGCTCCATACTTTTATTATACAAAAGTTATTGAAATTTTGTACTCAACTTACCACAAACCCAATGGAGGTCCTAATGGTTTTATATTTCTATTCACAAAGTTTTTTTATCTACTTTTTTACACTTGTGTCAAAAAATGCCTCAATTATAAATTGGATTTTAGGCAAATTAATTGTTTGGTATACTTTACCATGCTTTTGTGTACAAAAGTATGGGTTCAAAAGGGCCATATTAAATACTAGGATCTACAACTACCATGGTTAATTATACGGTATAAGTTCTTTTGCATTTTTTTTCATTTTATCTTTTATTGTTTAGTTGTGAACTTTAATAATCATAATTTGGCACAATGTTAAAGCAATTTTGAATAGGATGATCCAAACATGTGGCTTCAAACATGTGAACAATGATAAGTCTTGTTTCAACAAGTAATGTCAATGGATGTGGAGAATTTGGCAATTGTTTAACATTGAAATATGTTGCATTATGCAATTATTTAGGGAGGTGATTATTATCCTCAAGTTTGTATATTCAAGTTAAGAAATTATGTGTACATGTAGCAAACAACATTGATTACATTGGATGTGACTACATAATGTGTCATTTTACATGTGTGGTTTTACCTTTCGAAGTGTTGTTGTAAAGGGCCAAGATACTTAAACATGGAAAGACAATGTGCATAATTGTGCATGAACAAATTGACTCATCTTTAATGATGGTTCATGTTGGCTTATGATGTATGTTGTGTAGGCAATCTTGCAAAGCCATCATTATATTAATTTGTAATCAATGTTCCTAAGATGAACATATGGGATGCCTATATTGCCACTGGAAGAAATGTCAATTAGAAAATGATTTTGCACCAAATAGAGTTAGGTACCTATTCTTATTGTCAAATAATAGGGTTGACTTAAATTTTTCTATCATAATGATTCGTATCTAGTTGAGGATTTGAGAGATTATAACTAGGCAAGTAACAATGGGGCTCACATTTGCATTCAACCTATTGTTTTTCCCACCTTAGAAGTAGGGTGTCCATTCATGGTGAACTTCACAACAAGACTTTTTTACAATGTTATTTGGTTGAAGGGGACCTTAGCACTAGTAGAGGAGTGGTTTAAGTATGATGTGCCAATTAATGTGTTCGTATGTTATTTTGTGTGACATTGACACCCCTATAGGTGTAGGCGCCAATATGGTAACACATGACAATTATTAAATGTGTTAGTTTAATTATCCAATTAAATCATAATTATTTGATGTTAAGTTGGGTTAACATAATTAATTATGTTTTAACTCAAAACCAAATCAAAGGTGTGGGTTCTCAAATCACCAAAAGCGATTTGAGATTTCTGCTTTGCAAGTTTTCATATTTTTTGTGCAAATTTCTATGGCACATGATTTGTGTATTGTGTTTCATTTTATGTTTTCAGCTTGGATTCCTGCTTATTGCAAGTGCATTGTTGCTTGTTGTATGATGCACCAATTAAAGTGTTATGTTATTTTGCATGATGTGTGAACAACAATAAATGCAGGCACCAATATGGTAGCACATGACAAGAGCTACTGCAACTTTCATACATTTCAAGGGAATTTACTGCTATGTCTACTGCTATATCTATTGCCTCATTGTCAGGATCACCAAACAGAGTGAAAGAATGACAGAATAAAATGAATGTAGAGAACTTTATTGGTTTCATCTAGACCTAACACAGCTGATAAAACTGACCAGAGCTCTGCAAGTGATAAAACTGCAGCTCTGGAGCAACAGCCCAAACAGCACATAAAATTGCTTTTGGATAGGACTCTGCCATGTACACTTGATCCAATGTTAGAGGGACATAAGTGTCATAGCTCAAATATGAATCACCTTCTTGGCAGACATGTACTTCGAGCAGATCAACAGTTTTAAACACAGCTGGTCCTTGCTTGAAAATATGGATTCAAAGCAAACAAACAGGGTTATATGGAGATCCTTTTCATGCCTGAACTCAAGGATACTGCCAAAATCTTATTAGTTTTGGATTTCATCCAGCTTGAATGATCTACAATTGCACAGAAATTACAATGCCAACCACATTTCTGAACCCAAGATGGTTTACTGCTACAAAGCAGAACAGAAGTTGTGCAGGTTATCTTATCTCTCTTAATTGACTTCCACAACACAATTTGTGAAGGAATAACGCACACAAGGAGATTGAAGAAGGTGGAACACAACAGGGAAATCAAGGACAACCTGTTGCTCACCAGGAATCCACTTGCACATCCAAATGGCAGTTTTGCATGAAATAAACATAGCCATATGTAGCTGTACATGACTACAGCAATCTTTGAAGTAGGCAGGCAACTCCTGTTGAATCTTCATTTTGCTAAAAGACTCTGAAAAAGAGTTGTGCAAGTGGATGTGCAAAAAACCATATGGAACCTTTTCTGTTGGCTGAAAACAAAACCTTCAGATCTTCTTTAATACTCTCAAATGTTGAACATCATGCCTACTGATTTTGTTCATGCTTTCCAAAAACACAAAGATCAGGACACCCACAGATCCAAAACAAAGCTTTAAACAGAAAAAACCTCTATGCTAGAAATGAACACCGCAGAGAAGATCTCTCAGAGCAAACCTATAGATGATGCTATGCCTGAAGAGGTTGGAATAGAAGTGGATTTTCAGCCTATTAAAGAATTTTGAAGCATCGCCATGCTGATGTCGCAGTTCCCGTCTGGGATTGCTGACGGAAACACAGCAACAACTCCTTCCTAAGAAATCTTGTTACCAGGGCATACACGCTGCCTTTCTCTTCCACAACCTTCAAAACTCTGGCGAGTTCATGCAACAACAATCTTAATCCGCCGGCTGATTCTTTCACAACTTTAATGATAACACTGAAAACATAGATCGAGCCAGAGCCAGTGCTACATATTGGAGGTTCTAGTGGTGAGACTTGAGACTAGAAGAACAAAAGAGGTTCAGAACCTCAAAAGCTTAGTCGGCTACACGGCGTAGCATCTTCCTCTCTTTTTTGGACATCTTCTTCAGCGTTTTAGGGTTCGTGATCTTCTGGACCGGTGTAGATTTGAGCTCATTCTCCTTCTTGATCCTCTTCCTCTCCTCGACTTTCCGACGCTTCTCGACCTTGTTGCTCGTGATCTGCTTCTTAAGCTCCGACATGCGGTCTTTGTACGCTCTCTTCACCTCCCTCATCCTTGTCTTTTCCTGCAACGTCGTCTTCCGCCCCACGACCTTCAAGGCCGACGTCCGAGAAGTCTTGGTCGCCTTCCACTTCCTGCCTGAAACTTTCGCGGACATAAATCCATCATACGTCGGTTGCCCGTACACGGGCTTGTAATCCCCTTCCTTTGCAACCGCAGCTCTCTTGTTCGGCTGCTGAATCTCCATACCCTCCCCATCTCCACATTCCACGTCCCCCTCACGCTTCCTCTTCTTCTGACCCCCTAACCCTTCGTCAAGACACCGGAAGTCGATTGTGCTCGCCATGTCAATACCACAACTCAAACCACTTCCTCACAACCTCTTCCTCGCTATAGAACGAGCACAGGAGCCTCCCGGGTAGCGACGGAAAAAATGGGAGCCGAAGGAATAAATGAGTGAGAATCTGAAACGACAACCCTAAACCCTAAATCTTTCAAAATCTTGAAACCTCACAACCCTAAAATTGCTCGCGTCATACTCAAACGCCCAAAAATTCTGGCACGCCAACAGATTCTATTATAATCTTTTAAATCGTGGTCTCCTTGCTCGTCCCCTCCAGTTTGGGAAACCTCCATCCATGGTTGAAGACTTTTTCCTTGATTCTCGATCATCGTGTGACGCTTTGTAGGGATAATTTTCCAGCTTCCTTCATCGCATATTGATATGGCAACTGTGTGCTGATCAAAATGGGTTCGAATCGTGTTTGACCGATCGCTCAGGGTCCGATTGTTTCGTGATACTCAAGCATATGGTAGCACGAAGTTGATCAATGGCTTTTGTATCAGAACTTCGGTAGCAAGTCCTAATTTGCAGAAACTTTGGGCTTCCGTTCTGAATAGCTTAGGCTTTTAGGGTGAGACGGACACACATTCCAACTCTTGAATACAGCTGTGAATTGCCTGGCTGGCATTGGCAACGAGCTCCTCGTCGAAGCTCTTCCTGAAAAAGTGAGCAACCTCAGAAGAAGTACCACTGATGTGCTGTATTCTTTTCAAGCATGATCAATCTTATCACTCTTCGCAAGCATAATTTGTCTGAGCACTTGCGAGCATGATCCGTCTTACTCTAGTCATGTGCTTGGCTCAAATCGGTCGTGGTAGGGGATTATGATCGACGGCAAGAGAGTTTTTTAAGGTGCGGTTTGACTGACACTCAGATCCGTAGAGAGAACTCCGTGTCCATAGAGGGAGTTTTCTAGGGTGCCGCTCTCTCTACGGACTCTGAGCATTCTTGGGAGTTATTTTCAAGCGTTTCTTGTTTGACACATTTGAGGTCACTCCTCCAACTGCACGTTGCATTGTTCTGCTCAAGGTAATTGCATGCCTCTACTTGCTGCCAAGAATGTGAAACACAGATTCCTTCCATGATTGTTAAAGAAACACCTTGTCTCTCCCAGTGCGTGGACAAACCTCGCCATAGCTTCAAATCCTTTCACATTTCTGTGTTAAATGCAACCGTGCAAGTTCATTGTTTCTGCAAATGGTAATTGTATACAAATTTTGCGTATCATTAGCTTGATCTTCATCATTTTGTTTTCTTGTTTCTGGAATACAACTCTCTTTTCTTCAGTAGCAGAGATGAATTCAACAGTGCAAGACTGAATTTGATTTTGAACTTTCACAAACAAGGAGCATAGATTTCTAGTAATGTGCTTGTGTGTGTGTTTTAGGCCATTTGTATGCTTTTCCAAACAGCACCTGTTAATATTGAGCACTTGACGATCAGCTTGGCTGAAAATGATGCAATCAAGCTTCAATGGACTGTTTACTGCATAAGTGGTGTTTTACTTTACCTCCCCACTTCTTGTGCATTGTTGTTGCCACAGGGATGAGAGTGCAGGAACAAACCATCATGCAGTGATTAGTGCAGCAGAACCAGCCATCAGCAATCTGTCAGAGGACATGCATGCACAGATGCCTCTTCTCTTAGAGTCAATGGAAGTGGTGCTTCCACACCCAGATCTGACCAGATGGCAATCTGGTCTGAGCTTCCTGGTTTGTACCAGCAAACTTTGCCTTCTATTATAGGCACCTTAAACAACCCTTGAAACAATTGTCCTAATCCAACTTCCATTTCACTCACTTCTTCACCTGTTCTTTGAGATACAGACTTGTCCAACTAATTTGCAGAAAGTTGGTCAACCTGTATTTGCAGCTTTCAAGCCCAGGTCAATATTCCTCATGGTACTGACAACAAGCATGCTGTTGATTACATTGTGGTCTAAATTGCAGGAAGCACAGGTATTCTTCAATAGCAGCACATCAAATGCAGGAGATTGGAGATGCCAGTGAAGAAATCCCTTTGCAAAGACATCAGCCTAGCATGGGAGCAAGGAGAATTGCAGCATAAACCATCATCTCATGAGTCCCTATCAGGTCACCATGAGGGGTTGATTGCTGGCCAGCATCACTGTGACAGTATAGATTTGCTGCAGCTGTTGGAGCAAACCTTTCTGCAACCGCTGCCAGGTACAGACATGCACAGTACATACTAAATAGCAGATACTGGCTATATGCAAACAAAGATATTGTTGACACAAGGGCACAGTTTCTAAGTAATTGTCAGAAGGCTTTCCTTCAATGGAGTATCCAACTCTGTTGGAGACTCAGATCATTCAAGAAAATCCAGATTCCAAATCAAGCTGTCAAACTCAAGCACTGCAAAAATGCAGTGGAATTTTGTACAAAATAAGAGTCAATGAGTAGTAATTTTGACTTTCTTCTCTCTGAATCTTGTGTTCATATATCAGGAGAATCACCACCAGTGAAGCAAAACAATGGGGAGGTCCACCAATGGCCACACCTCCCCATTGCATACCACAGGGTTTTCAGATGACAATGATGTCACTGAAGCTGATGAGGTCACTTGTCCCACAACCTCACCAGAGAGGAGGGATGCATATTGAATGTTACATATGGCAACCTGCAACAGCACTAAGTAAAATTTCTGCACAAGTTGCATGGCCCTCAGCTCTCAAAATCACAAGATATCTTGAAAATGCAACCTATACAGGACTCTGAGCTTCAGGATGTATTGCAGAAATTTGCTAAGGATTGAAGAAGACAAGGTTTAGGACATAACCTCTTAAAATTGAACACTGTTTTCAAATGGAAAGGACTTGAATAAGCCCTTGATTGAGCCCCTGTTACACTTGCTACCAGAAAATTAAAATCATGGAAGGGATTTAGCATTTGTTTTGGCTAAAATTGGGTACTTTCAATCATTTTGGCTAAACTTGGGTACTTCCAATCATCTTGACTGAACTTAATTAAGTTTGGTTTAAATTAGTTTAACTTGATCAAACTTGATTAAATCAAGGCACTTTAACTAATTTTCACTAAACATTAATTTAGTTAAATTTGGTTTATCTTGGTTAAACTTGGGCGTTTTCATCAATTTTGGATAAACTAGGTTAATTTTGGCTAATCTTAATTAAATTGGGCTAAGTTAGGTTTAACTTGGTTAAACTTACTTAAATTTGGTTAAACATAGGCACTTTCATCAAATTTGAATAAACTAGGTTAATTTTAACACTAGTACAAATCTTGTTGTTTGCAACCATTCAAAATGACTATGTGTGACTAAATGTCACCTATAACTATTTTTCAAATGTGGATGGATTTTGGTTTTTCTTTCAACTAACTGCAACTATAACCTATGTCATATTTTCAATATGTTAATTTTTCATAATGTTTTTATATTTTTCATGACATCTTATATGTGTGTTTAGTTGCACATGCAACCAAAGTAATCACATTATAGTTGCATGTAAGTATGTATGTTACTTACTAACTACTCATACCTATATGTATATACCTACCTATTAGATATTTACCTACTTACTTACTATTTATATACACCTTATGTACCTACCTATTATGTACATACCTACTTACATACCCACTAGCTACCTAATAGGTTATTTAATTACAAATGTTTATTTAAAGATTATCTAAATATTTAAAATAAATAATTATGTACATGCTATTTAAATATGTATTTAAAATAAATATTATTTAAATAGGTACCTAGTAAGAACATATGCTACTTAGTAGGTAGACTATGTAATAATGTGTTAGGGAATAGTTACAACTAAGTTACAATTATGTAACTAGGTTGCAATTAAAATTTTATCCCATATTGTTTATTTCCTTTTTCAAGTTTAAACTATATAAGTAGGTTGGTTTGGTGTAATAAACACATTCAATTTTTTCAATTGCCATATGGGAGGAGCTAATCACATAGGTTCCACCCAAAAGGCTAAATTTAAAATAAAATTGGATTTTGTTGTAAAGTTTTAAACCTAGACCTACCTACTTACCTACCTATGTTAGACCTATGGCTAGGTGGCCTAGGCTTAACTTAGGTGCCACATGGCTTATCATAAATCGTCCAACCTTAAATTAACCCTAAATGATTGTAGGGCAATCTTAAGTTGCCACGTGGCACAATATAGTTGTTTTAATCGAATGATTGAAAAAAATATATTTCAAAAAATATTTCAAAAAATCCAAACGATGTCATGTGTCACATTCTTAGGCTACCACGTGTGAACATATTGGTGTTCATTGTGGTCACAAGTGTAATTGCAAGAACTCATCCTTGGATATGTATAAAATCTCCATACTCATATTCTATGAAAAAATATTTTATCCATCCTTCACAACTAGTGGTCATTTGCTACTATGCTGATTTTTTGTCACTGTGTCACTTATGACTAAAATTTAGTTGCAAACGACAATCACAAACGACATTTTTTCTACTAGTGTGACTAAATTTAATTAAATTTGGCTAAACTTGGTTCAACTTGCATTAAATAATATTTTAACTACAATTGGTTAATTTGGTTAAATTTTATTTAACGTGGTTAAACTTTGGTAAATTTGGGTATTTTTATTATTTTTGGCTTAATTTTGGTTTTTATATTATTTTATTTTTTAACTTGGTTAAATTAAAGTCCTTTTACCAATTTTGGATAAACTTGGTTAAACTTTATTATATTTG
>Ga0209208_10002090_pt1 | contig 28513 bp, 17 predicted proteins | sample S1TSphfallax_3_FD_187694 | JGI IMG/M metagenome (GOLD analysis project Ga0209208, IMG submission 187694) | Host-associated microbial communities from peat moss isolated from Minnesota, USA - S1T2_Fd - Sphagnum fallax MG (SPAdes) (version 2) | ecosystem: Host-associated > Plants > Peat moss >...
GGACTTGGGATCTCAACTTTGGGGCCTGGATTTTCACACTCGCGGTTTCCAAGACCGAAACCTGAAAACTTTTAGGACGTGATTTTCAGGATGTGAGATCTCAATTTTGGGACCTGGATTTCACACATGGGGCTTCACAGTGGCCTTCGGCCACAGGCACCAACTAGTTATGAATAATAACTATGATGACAAATCTTACAAACAAAAAGAGTTCACAAACCTCAGATGGAGACCCTAACCAAGTTATTCTTCAAAGTTATTTGTTCACACCACATTCGTTTCCATTGTGTGTGTGTGTGATGTTTTTCCTTTGTTCAAACCATATTGTGGGCTTTTGGCCACATAAGAGTAGTAATACCTATTTTGTCTTTGGCCTTGCCTACCAAGGCAAGGATATTGTGTTTAGATTCATTATAGAGTATAGTAGCTTGAGGGATTTTGGCCCCTAGGTAATAATAATAGGTCTATTTTGATATGAGGATTTTTGAAAGATGATATTTTGGCTCGTGTTGAAACTTGAGATTAGTTATAAATTTATAATAGCTTGAAGGATTTGGGTTTCTTTTAGAGGATTTTTTAAGATTATATTTTGGCAGGGTGAAATATTTGAATTTTCATAATTCTTCTTTTGCCTTAAGGTCCTTTTTAATGTAAAGTCTAACCATGATCTAACTAGGAAGGTGGTTTGTTCTATGTAGATGGTGCATCCACCTTTTAGAGCATCAAAATTAGGGTTTTCACATAGTTGAAGGTGAAGTAATCACTTTTTAATATTCCAATGCATTGCATTTCTCATAGGACTAAGTTAACTATCCTCATTCTTTCTCATCTTCCCATAGCAGAAAAGATTGAGGCATTGTTTTAAGGTGTCTACACATATTTCAACCATAATCTTAAGAAAAACATGGAGAGATGGAAATTGGCAAAAGTTATGGAGACCAAGGGTCTCAAAACTTTGTGAAACATTGAGACAAGATGGATCAATATGATTTCTCCAAGCAAAATAATCCATGAAAAGTTCAAGATTCTTCTAATTACAATGGTGTAAGATTTTGTTGTTAACATTACCAAGGTGAACTATGAATTCTTGTGTGATGTGGAGACTATTCTTGGGCTACCTATGTGATTCTCATATTGGAAGTGATGTAGACTTTGTAAATAATTATTGCTTTTAATGATTTAAAAAGTTCATAAAGAATAACATAAAATTGACATGATGTGAAATTGATACTTGCCTTCATTGAAGTATTAAAATTATTCATAAAGTGGTGCCCAATTGGGCCTTACTTTTGCCTCCTTTTTGCTCTCTTGTTTCTTATTTCATGTTATTCATAAAGTGACTAGATAGGGATACAAATTATGAAACCCCATGATGGGATCCCCAAATTGGGCACATCAACTTTTTTTTTTTTCCACCCATGGGCTACCCACCTCTAGCATATGCTATAGGGGCTAAATATATGGGCTATGGTTAGAGGGTTAGGATTATATGAGTTTAAGGTGCTAGGGGGCTATTGGCTATGGTTATTGGATATTGGTTATGGATATTTAGACTAGGGTTATTATTGTTATGACTATTGATTATTGGTTATGGTTATTAGTTATTGGTTATTTTAGGGTTTAGGTTTTCAAAGGTAAATATTTGAGGTTTTAAGGTTTAATTTTTTTAGGGTGGTTTAAATTTGGGCTTTTTGAAGTTAGATTTTTTTGGTTGTGTAGTTTAAGGTTAAGGTTTAAAACTTGCAATTTTTGGTTTAGATTTGAGCATTTTTAGGTCTGAATTTTTAGGGTTGGGCTTTAATTGAAATTTTATGGTTTAGGGTTTAGTTTTTAGAGTTGATGTTTGGGCTTTTTAAAGGCCAATTTTCAGGTTGAAGGAGTTATGGTTTTAAAAGTATGGTTTGATTTTTTAATTTTAAGGTTAAGGTTTAAGGTGATAGGGTTTAAAATATGGCTTGTCCTAGTGTACAAAATTGAAATTAAAACATTAAAATTTTTAATTAAAATTTAAAAACATAACCATCAATAAGGTTAATGATGAAAGTATTGTTAAAGATGTTATTTTAAAGTTCATGTTTGTGTGTATGTATAATGATTGAATTGAAAATCAGCCCAAAATGGTGGCTTTAGATGTAAGGTAAGTTACAACCTAGGATGTAGATTAAGATTCCCATGTGGATTATATAAGGAGGATATGTTCCTTCTTCTCTTGCCTTGAGGATATGTTTTCCTCAAGCTCTTCAAATGATTCTTCTTCAAATAGTGAATTATGATGATCATCTTCAAGTGATGGAGATATCTTGGAAGACATGGACCAAAATGACCTTTTCATTTTTCAAACAATAGTAGTGGCAATGACTTTCAATTCTAATGACTTGTTGATTTCACATGAGATGGAGGAGGGTGGCAATTTGTGGACCAACTATTGGTGTTTAGGATGTTTTCGATATTATGGGAGGCACACCAACATTATTCAAGAGTTTGATGAACTTAACATTGGAGGAATTTGACAAGCTAGCTTCTCAAATGGTTCCTACCATTAAAGCCAATATAAATGCATACGTGAGCTTCTTCTTTCATATTTATTTTTGATTTTAAGTTAGGGTTGATTTTTAAGTTTAAGGTAAGTTTAAAGGTTAAGATATGATTTTTAAGGTTAGGGTGAGGTTTAAAGGGGAAGTGTTTGGGTTTATTGTTAAGGTTTAAAGTTTTTAAGTATGAGTTTTAGGGTTTAAAGTTAAGGTTTTCATTTTTTAAAGGTTTAATGTTTAAGGTTTAGGGTTTTTGTGTTCAAGTCTGATTTTTGGGGTTTAAATATAGGGTTTAAAGTTGACATGTTAAAGTTAAGGTTTGTAGGTTTGATTTTTAAAGCTTAAAAAAAACGTTTAGTGTTTTGGGTTGAAGGGCAAGGTTGTTAGGTCTAATTTTAAGGTTTAAGGATAGGGTTTAACATTTAGGTGTTAGGTTAGGATTTTTAGGTCAGATTTTTAAAGTTTAAAGAATAGGTTTATGGTTTCAAAGGTTAGGGTTAGGGTTTTCAAGTTTATTTTTTAAGGCTTATTGTTAGGGTTCAAATTTTAGATTTGATTTTTAAGGCTACGGTTTAAGGTTTAAGTTTAACCATTTGTAGGTCCAATTTAATGCTAGGGTTAAGGTTTTCAAATCTGATTTTTGTTTTCCATTATAATAGGTGAAATTCCAGTTATATAAAATAAGCTATCAAAATTGATACTTGAATATTGTCTTTTCAACTTCATTTTTTACATGAAACACAACAATGTCACTATGTATGATGCCTTCATGTGGAATTGGTTGAAATTTGCATTGTGTGATGATGCATTGTTCATTACAACATGCATCAACTATGCATTTGTGGATGAAATTTGATGGCACACAAAGAAAAAGTGACCTTGGGCACAATTTGCAAGAATTATTAGGGTGTATTGAATTCATTAATGACATTTTGATTGAGATCCATAAGCCTTGGTAGAATGAAGCACATGGTACATAGTTTAATGGGTGAAAAAAAGCTATCCAATGAATAACATGGTAATTTTGGACCATTATGAGTTATTCATCTTCATAGACACTAGTTAGTTTAATTCCTATTATGATGTCAACATTTTATTACACTAAAATGTTTATAGAAACTAGCATCAATGCTTCACCCATGAGGATGAATATTTTGAATACCTCTTGAGAAATCCAAGCTATATGGGTAAGGAAACTTATTATAAGTTGGTGTTAGATGCTAACCATGTTGTAGTGTGAACCTAGAAACAAGATGGATGCATGTTTTAGGGTGCAAGTAGAATGGGGCATAGGTGGGTTGAAAAGAAAATAGAGGCACTTCATGAAAGGTTCAATTCAACAAAAACCAAAATATGCACTTTTGTTTTGGACCACAATTCTCCTAACCAATGTCCTTACACCTGAATCACGTGTACTTCACATATGGAGTCGTTAGTGATCAAAATAGTGGCTTGTAAGAAGCTAAGCAATGCTACACACCTGCGGAACAGAGTTTAGTGAATTTGATCTGACTGGTGCTCAGTGTTTCTGATTGGGCCATCACAATGATTGGTCCCGGTGGTTTGCTATTAGGTAATTACTCAAGTGAGTACGTGAGCAAATATACATGATTATTATGTAGGTCAATAAGTGGCTAAGGCACTTGTTTATTAATAGGTAGGTAGATCTGCATGTGGATAGTTAGTACATAGCTAACGACTGTGGTTAGCTATTGGCAGGAATACAATGAAAAAGTGTTTCCTGTTCGCATACTTACCACCCATCTTGCATGTTGCATCTTGATGGTTCACTTTAGTCAAGGTTGTGAATTGACGTATGCCCTACTTATACGTACAACAAGTGGGGATTTGCTCAGGTCTTGTACAAGTTCCAACATCAGATTACCTTGTCAGGGCCCCAGTGAACCAGCACCCACCAGCTCACCATCCACTAAACCAGTTTGAGTGACTAGTTTGAGTCACTCAAACTGGTCATTGAAAGCTAATTCATTTGAAAAGGAAAATATGAAAAGTTTGAACTTGGAATTGTCAAGGTGGACTTGGAATCCAAAAGCAATCCAAGTTCACTGTACCATTCTTATTGAATTTAATTCAATGAAGAAATACAAATTAACTAACATAGAATCATTCATCACCAAACACGTACCTATTATTGAACATTTTGCAATATTTCTTTCATCCCTTAACCAAATTAAACAATTTTTGTGTCATTGGATCTGCAAACTGGAGGATTACAAATGACACAAAAATGGGATGTTGCTCCTCTTTAGTTTGAGCCCCACATTTTCGTCATTTTGAGTTTTGTTTTGAGTGATTTAAGACTTGATGGGTGTGCCAAATAAAGTTTTACAAAACTTCTTTGAATTCCAGAGGTAAAGATGCAATCATTAAAGATTTTAGGCTTGAAATCCTAATTTATTTTGATTCCACCCTGTATGTTACTTGTACTCAAAATTTGGACTATATCCAAAACCACATCTTTTGTAAAAAATCATAAACTTTATGCTTGGTATCACCTTGTTTAGACAAAACAATATTACCCTTATCCACAAGTTTTAACATTTTTGGGAAAAAAAAACACCTTTACATAAAAGTTCTAAAACATTTGTAAAATATATAATATCTAGGACCATAAGTTCCTTAAAAAATAGATAGCCCCACAACACTATTCTTAACTCGAAGAGCTCTTATATTGTTTTCCATTTTTCATTCATAACTTAAATATGGTTTAGTAAGTAGTCAATTATTAGATTTCATATATCTTTGTGAACTCTTTCACAATGTTTGTGAAACAATGGTATTGGGTCGCAAGGAATCATCAACAACCTCAACATGATGCACAAATTTAAGAGAACCATAATACATTTGTTAGGCCCATCATATATGATGGGTTAGAAGTAATCAAGCTATATTTTATTATGATCATGTGAAATGTTAAACATGTTATATTGCAAGATTATAGGAATTTTTGTTAGGTTAGGTCTCTTGTTCTATTTCTATTCTTTCAGTTGTGTATCAAAAACTACTTGAAGATTGAACTTGCATTAGCCAATATTAGTTTCTCAAATTACAAGTTGTATTGGTGATTATAGTTGTTTAAACCCAAAATCTCATATGTTTAAATTGTAATGGAAATTGCATTGGCCACAAAATTTGTTAACCTTGCTATAATGTAGTAAATTACTGAAATGCATTAAACTAGCTACTCTTGCATGTCCCAACTCATTATGCAAGTGATCCACCTTTGAAAGAGCAATGTTAATTTCCTTTCCAATTCCAACTTACTAAAACAAAACATTTTAATTAATATAGGATATCAAAATTTCATGCAAACAAAAATTGATAATTAATGTATAGTGTAGCTAAAATATGTGCATATTAAAAAATTAGGTAATACTAGGGTGAGGGAAAAAAATCCTTCATTTAATACCTTCTAGAAAAACCCTCATTTAATAAAAGTAATATATAATTTAAAAACTTAGTGTCCCCCAAAGCATTTGATATTCCCAAAATCAATTTCAATTATAAATTAGATATTACACCAAATTTGAAATTAACAAATTAACATTTAAAATTTCTTTTCTCCCAATTAGAAATTTATGACCATTTTTTAATGTAAACTTATTGTGACCTTGAACTTTATTTAATAGACATTAGGTTGATTATAGTCAAGGTGAGTAATAGAACCTAGACTCTATTATTCACCTTGAATGACTTTACTATTCATCATTTCTGATTTACTATTGTTCGTACTTTGTTTTGTTGGTTGTCATGTTGTTCAGTCAATATGCTATGTTTTATTGTCCATCATGATTTATTCCAATAGCAATTGTTTTGTTACACCAATTTTGGTGGGAAACAGAATTTCATCCTGACTTTCCTTTTGCCAGAGCGCTGCCACTGCTGCTACATATATTTTCACTGACTTTCCTTTTGCCAGAGCGCTGCCACTGCTGCTACATATATTTTCACTGACTTTCCTTTTGCCAGAGCGCTGCCCCTGCTGCTACATATATTTTCACTGACTTTCCTTTTTCCAGAGTGTTGCCACTGCTGCTACATATATTTTCGCTGACTTTCCTTTTTCCAGAGCGCTGCCACTGCTGCTACATATATTTTCACTGCTCTCACCTGTACAAGTACCTACTATAATGACTCTCGAACCTTGTGCACTAAATGCTGAGTTTCAGGATTTGATACTTTCTATAATGACTTTCGAACCTTGTGCACTAAATGCTGAGTTTCAGGATTTGATACTTTCTATAATGACTCTCGAACCTTGTGCACTAAATGCTGAGTTTCAGGATTTGATACTGAAATTTAATAAAATTTCCTTACTTTGCGGATACCACTAAAGGAGGGGATAGGGGTGAAAGCAGACCCAAAGATAAGGTGACTTTAGGGATAACTCTATTGATTTGTATGTGATGTCAAGTTTTTTTTTTGTTTTAAATAAAATTTTAGGTGGTCTAATTTAAAATTTTGTTAAGGACATAAAAAGAATTGCAAACAGAATAAAATATAAAACCATTTCGGCTACAAACAAAAATTCCTAATAAACCAGTGTAAGTTGGGAGAGCCTAACACTGTTGTAACCCACCCAATCAATCTATGAAGGAAGGTAGTTTGTTCTGTTTTGTTTTGTAGTTATGAGATCCACCAAACTGAGATGCTTCAGATCATGTTCTCAGAGGGGTGCAGTCCAAACATCATTGAACCAAGTTCTTGAATATTGAATGATTTCTTCACTGCAAATTAAATTGAATTAAATCGTAGCTGGAAATTTTGGAGGAATTGGAATGTGCCTTTAGTGTCGTTGGAAAGATCTTGATGAGCAGGATTTAATGGAATTTATTTGGTAAGATTTGGATTCAGAATGTGGGAGATATTGATTTTTAAGTGATTTACGCCACTGAAAATTCAAATAAATTCCAAAAAAACAGGTTTTGAAAGGAAAAATCAGTTGAGAACGTGATAACACTTGAAGGCTTACCATTCAATTCAAAGATGATTTCCTTTCATATTTGGCTGTTCAAAAAATCGATACATACATTGCAAAACACTGTTCACATGTTGAGTTTCCCAATTTTGTAATGGGTTCACACTTGGGGCAACGGCACAGGCGACACTAGTAGCGGATGAAGTGTGCTTGGTGACACAACATGATAGTTGTTGCAACACTTTTTTTGGTGTAAAATTTGAAAAAAAAAAATACACCATAATCAACTTGTTCAGGAGTATAGGTAATATAATAGGGTTTATATTTTACATAGGTGGTAGAACACCTTATGTAATATTCTTCTTTCCATTTCGGAAAATAAAAATTATTCTCAAATATTTCAAAAGATTCTTCATTTTCCTAAACTCAAAAAACAAATATTTGAAAAAAAAAAAGTAAAATTTGAAAATTTCAGCATTTTTACAAATTGGAATGAATACACACAAACAATTTTTCAGGTGGTCCAGTAAAATCCAATGCAATACTTTAAAAAAATTGGACCACCTGAAAAACTATTTTGTGTGTATTTAATTGTAATTGCAGACAATGTTTATGACGTTTGCAAAACTTGCAGGGGATCATCTTGTGTCAGAACTGGCATTCTAGTAATTGAGAGATCATGGGGATTTGTCATTCTACCCACTAATCTATCATGTCTTGAAGGGTTGGTTTCATGTTAGTCACAAGCATTGGCCCTTGATTCCCGGAGAATATTGCTGGTAGCCAAGAGAAAGAAAATTGTTAGCAGACAGTTTCCACAGGGTCCCACTAGCCTATTCAGGTCCTTCATCTTTTGAACTGACTGCAGATCTGACTGACAATCCCATCACCCTGGCAATTCTGTTCTGTTAGGCATCATCAATGACCAACAAAAGCCTTTTGCAAATAACAACTGCTGTGTTTGTCCTCCAATAACCTACTACTACTTAGAGCCCTCATGTGTGTGACCTGTGTGGCTTCCATTCATCCACTCTCCATTACATTCCAATCTTTACTTGTAGGCCCCTCATGTGTCACTGGCCCATGAATCTTGAACCTCTTGTAAGTTCACCTGTGACTGGACAAAAAGTCACTCTAATAGCATGAACACAACGGATTTTAGGGTTTCATTTTTTTGTTTGATTGTTATCAATAGTTATCAACTTTTTGCGTGCTTGCGGTGGAAATTATTCCATTGCTACTACAAGGAATGCATGGGTAGGCAACCTTGTTTGTTTGTGTGTTATGGAGAATAGGAGTTGTACCGAGCGATGGATGGTGGAGGGAGTGATTGCATTGAAGAAAGGTTTGCGTAATTGACAGTGGAAGGTAAGATAAGAGGCAAAATGAAATAGTGAGGCAGCAGGTTCTTTTTGGTATGAAATTCTCTCGTTGTAGTTTTAAACTACTAGGTTAGTTATTGATGAACTTCGTTGTGCCAATGACTTAGTTAAGTAGTTGTGTGAATCGAAGTAAGGATAGATATGAGGGGTTGATGCTGAGGGATGATGAAGAAAGAAGGGGTTCAAGCTATAGAACTAAGGGGCATATAAAAGTCAAGATGCATCCAAAAAAAGGGAATTTTTGTTACAATACATTGAATCCATGTTGTAGACAATTGCTAGAATGAGTGCTAGAAACCTCAAAAGGGTGTCCTTAGGTTGGGCAGAATGAGATGAACAAGGTCAAGAATGGGGGAAACTTGAAGAGAAGAATATGTAATATACTATTGCATAAGAATTTGTCTTCTTCAGTGGTTCTAGATGAACTTGGTACCTACTATTCAAAGTCACATTTTTCAAAAACATTTGGATCCAAAGGTCTACAAGTTTTAGGTTTTCAAATAAGAGATTTGATGGTACACAACATTGTTGCATTCCATGGGAAAATGGTTAGTAACTCATATGGACTAAGTGAACCTTGAAAGTTCTGACCTCAAAAGCCATACATCAATAGTTATGGATTTTTAGTAGTATGAATTGGAGTTTGGTAGCCAATAGTCCATGGCCACTAAGGAAATGTATGATGAAGACTCAAACCGTTGTGACAAGTTTGCCAATTTATAGGTACAAGAGTTGGTTCTATTAGAATAAATGGACATCACCAGAATCCCTCCTTGACATTGGTATCACAAAATCAAAAAATGTTATTGGTTGTAGGGTGCCAAAATTTATGATTATGTTTAGATCTTTTATATGTAATTAGGTTTGTTCTCTTAATTTTCCCCTTTCTTTTGGTTACACACCCATCCCGGTGTTATTTTAATGAAACTAGGCTTAACTTGAAAGTTATTATGAAACCTTCTAAATTTTTTCAAAAAGTTGATTTAATTAATTATTACCAAAGATAGAAATCATTCTAGATTTCCAATAACTTTTGTTTTGTTTGTTCAAAACTTGCAAAACAACATATTTGGACACCACTTTGTTGAAAACTTTTTGGTGGTACCAACACTTGAGTGAGAAACTCTCACCATTTGTGAAGGTTATGGTGTGACCACATCCAAACAAACAAACACTTATCTTAATCTATATTAGTGTAGCTTGTGCTATTTGACCCAAGTGTGAATTCGATACTGAACTAATTTTTCCCTCCAAAACCATTTTTGTAATTTAATTGAATTTTCAAATCACCTTTATTAAATCCTATTCACTAAGGGCTTTGCAACAATATAAATAGCGCCCCCAAATTCCCCCACGATTTTTTATTTTGATTTAAATGAATTTACAATGAAAATTTTGTTTAATATTTAATAATTTTTCCATTGTAGGTTAAAACATTTTGAAACCCACTTGGTGCACCCCTACTTATTGAGGGCTTTCCAATTGTACGAAGAGTGTGACAAGAAGCACTATGATGAAAAATTATACCTCCATGTCTTGTGTATTGTCCAAAACCTTGGATTTGTTAGATTTGTGCAAATGTCCAATGAGATGTGATTCTTTGCTTTTCAAATTTTTAGTTAATTAAACAATTAAATTTATAAATGTTTAGAATATAATTATATATATTACTACAAAGTCATTATATATTGAGTTAACATTATAAACCTATTAAATGCAAGCTTTACATAGTATTTATCAAGTTCTCATTTTTCATTTTTTTTCCTTCTTCAATTTTTTGTTGTAGGATAGTAACACATGCACAAATTGCTCAACTATAAGAAAATCTAAGTCAAATTTGGCTATTTAAAAAAAAAATTCTTCTAAGTGTCACAATTATCTCCCAATTTTAGGTAGCTTTTGATTATCTCTTTTTTTACATAAATTAACTAATGATGAGTTGAACTCCATTACCAAGTGTAATTTTTGTATTCGGCTAATAATTATTTAATTCACTTTTCCTAGAACAATTGGTCCCCATTCACTAAGTGATTAGCCATTTTTATTACATTAGATTTTATTTCAATTCACACAAATATTAGTGAAATGCATAATGAAATATGCCACATACCTTACTAATCACAACAAAATGGTTGATGTACATTGCTTGTTTATGATATTTTAAAGGAAATTTATTATGCACTTGAGTCCAAAACCTGCTACTAAAATCATTTGATGACAAGTCAACATGTGTAACACATCAATATATTTTCTTATTATATCCATGTACATCATGTTGTTTAGTACAAAATATTTTTGTGATATTATGTTCAAATAACTAAGAGTATTTGATTCTTACTTGCTTCATTAATAGTTGAATATCAGTGGCAAGGTTTTATAACTACCAACTATTTGCAACTTATTATGTTTCACATTTCTTCCACTACATTTGTGAAGACTTGGTATGCTTACTTGTATTTGTTGATTAGATTCTTCTTGTTTTATTTGCAACATATTAGGTTTTGTAATGCTTCTAAAAAATTAGAGGTTTTCCTCTCTTTCTACTAAAATTTTTGGGTTAGTTTTATCATTGTTTGGTTCATTAATCAAATGACATAACTTTCACATAAGATAACTAGTGCACTGTTATGCCATTGGCCCAAGTGGGATCATCTTCAAGGCTCTAAAGGATATAACTTTTTAGGAAACCTCTTCAAAATTCTACTAAGAGGCATGACTTTTAAATAAACTCAATTTTGAAAAAAACTTATTTGCCAAAGTGTGAATTCAAATGTCATTTGGCCCCAAGTGCTTGGATGTGAAAGGGCAAATAGAAAGGCTAATAATGAAAGGGTTGATTAAATGGCCAATGGGAGATTCTTTATGCATTTTCTCATGTGATATGAAAAGGCATTGATTGGTTGAGATGGTTAAATGGGAGGATAACGAATGGGAGATTCTTCCCGCATTTTTTCATGACATGAAAATACAAATGCATGTTCTCATGTCATGAATAGGCAAATACACTTCTTCATGTGACATGAAGAGGCATTCATTGGTTGAAAGAAATAATTTTATAAATTTTAATTAATTTTCAATAATGAAAATCACTTAAAATTCAATACCTTTTGCATTGTTTGTCAAAAATTTACAAATTGATCATCATGCACATCAATTTGTTGAAGGCTTTCTAATGATACTAAAAGCATAACAAGGGGCTTCATGGTTCATGAGGATTAAGGTGCAATCACAAAAAAACAAACAAAACAAAACAAAACAACTATTGTATATATAATTTTTATTTTTTTTATGAAGAATTTTTTAATTGCAAAAGGAATTTTCAATTCACATATTTTAACCAAATTATAATTTAAATAAAATGTCTATGTATGTCCCTAATTTATTTATTTATAATTCTGGTCTCTTTTAACACATCCTCATTGAAACACTATAACTTGGCCTTTTGTTTGTAAAAGAAATTCAAATTCAGTTCCTTTCTTTCAAACAAACCCAATGGGTTAGTTGTTACTACTATAGTACCTCTATAGGTTTGGTAAAAATTATGATATTTTTGGAAATGTGAAATTTTCTAGAAATTATTTGTTTGAAATGTTGAAATTTAAGAAAATTACCAGGGAGGCAAAATCACAAAATTTGGTGGAAAAACAATACCTTCTTGTTTTAGGCTAATCCACCATTGTAGAAAAAATATCAAATAATTGACAACCTTTCTTTATCCTATAATTTGGTGGAATGTTATCACTCCTCGTTTTTACAAAAAAAAAAAAACAATAGAAAATGTGGTAAAAGGTTTCATTATGTTAGAGGTTCATAGTGCAAATAACTTGCCAAAGAAGTTAATATCTATATTTATTGTTGAAATTCCATAGATTATTTTTTACTACCAAACTAGATTTTGAAAATTAAAATGATTATTTGGCACCCAAATGTTGAACCCAAAAAGGTATTATAATATTCAAAATTTATAAATATGCACATAATGTTATTTTTTCTTAATTTCAATTTTTGCCTCCTTGTAATATCCTTCAATAGGTAAATTTTGCAACTCATTAAAATAATTGAATATTTGGGTTGTTTATTTATACCAATTAAATTTTTTAAATAATATTTTCATATGTACATGCATAAATTCTTTTAACTTGAATTTTCACAATTTTGTACAATGAAAATTTGAAGACATTGTACAAAATATCACATTGTAATCTCCCCACTAACCACCATCTAGTACTACTTATATTGACCTCATATAATTGAAATTAAGAGGTGAAAGTTTATATGCATAGTAAAACATTACATCTTCCAATTTGAATTTAGACATTCTTTAAGCTTTAGAGAATGTTGGCAAACATGCACACCTTTGCCCTCCCATTATGCCTTCATGGGTAATTCATTATGATGTTTTACAAATGAAAAATGTATTGTTGTTAATGATAATTACAGACCGAATTAAAAATATACCTCAATTTAGTTGATGAAAGTAATGTAACAAAAATCTTTATACCCTAATATTTTCAATATTTATATTATAATTTAATAACTATTATATTGTCTCAAATGCTCACTTTTTAGCTTTTAAATAATGAAAAATATAATGTACACATAATTTTGAATTAATTATACAACATTGAAATTTCTAACAAATTTTTCATAAAATTCATGAATCAAAATCAATTAAAAGGATTGATGATGGGGTGATGTAATCATAATAAATAAGGGAAGCTTTCAAATACATCACATTATAAATTTAACAATTATCATTAAATAAAATTGCAATTATGTTCTAATGTATTGTAGATGGATAATGACCAATTGGGTCATTGAATGCCATATTGATTTTGGTTGTGCCACCTATCCAAGGGCAATGTTTTTTATGTAGTTGCAAAGTTCTTTAACTCATGGAAAAACAACAAAAAAGTGAGCAACAAATTGCGCAATAAAACTAAGTGTTTTGAGTTTATGTATTCATAACAATTAATCTTTTCCAATTTTGAATATTGCAAAAACCATGTTTCTACATGATTTCAATTGAAAGCCCTTTAATGATTACTAAAAATATTTGCATGTCCAAAAAGTTTCTTCTTGTTATTTTCTTTGATTGATTAAACACAAGATCAACATGTAATTCTAATAATTAAACACATAAATGTACCAAGATTTGATTAATTAATATTACAATCATTGCTTCCACCTTTTGTACAAATTACATTTGCTCATCTATTAAACATTGTGTTGTAAGATGTTTCCACTGATTTCATTATCAAAATGAACTAACTTCTATTTATCCCTATTTTTTTTTTAAAAAATTGAATTATCATTAAGATGAAAACTAATATAATCTTTAGGGGCTTAAAAATATTATCCTTATTGGGGCTTGAAGGACAACATCAGAATCAACATAACAACATTCAAATTTTAAATGTTCATTTTTCTTTACATGAATATCATTTAAAAATAAATAAATCTAATGTTAAATAATCATCATGCATTTATAATTTACACAGAACTACATCAATAGTTTTTTTTATTTTATGAATGTGATGCCTTTGACCTCAAGAGTAAGGTTTCAAACTTAGCAAAATCCCCTGCCCCATTCTCCTCTTCTTTTTGTCCCTTATGGTTCTCAATAATTCATCATTATTTCTCCCTAATTTCAAATTTATGTCCATATTCTATGTGGGTGGGTAGGGGAAAAGGATTAGGTAATTGAGCTTGAAAGAGATATGTTATTAGATTTTTGGGTAGATGCAAACTATAATGGTTCACTCTTTTTGTCCTTATCAATTTTCTACAAATTGTACTTCAAATGCTACAAATGCATTGTAAAATCATCAATTTGAAATACATTTGTATGGATTAATATTTCCAACTTGAATAAGAATATTTATGTAGGAGTGAAATTCAATAAACATACACCAATCATATAGTAATGGATTTTTAAAGTGGACATATGGACTATAATATAGGTTTTACATTAACATTCAAATGCATATTTTGTTATGATTTCATTTCGATATTTTTTATAGGGATTCAATATATGATACATGATGGGGAAAAAAGATGGAGTGAGAAAAATTACAACAAAAAGTTTAACCAACAAATGATCATGGGCTTTTGAATGACCAAATTTGGACCTTATTTTCAAAAGTCCCAATATTGGTCATTTTTTGTTGGATTGATTTTATTTTTTGCCTAACATGTATGTTAAAGAGTTTTCTAGATGGTCATCCTTTCATATGAACTTTATTAATTGATCAATCGCCACATAGGGCCCACTCAACATTGGTTTTTAACGTTTTTTTTTTCATTTTTGAATTAAAATATGGACTTTATATGGACTTTTGGGACTAGGACTCTTGCCACTTTTGAGGCACCCTAACTTGCATCTACCCTTTCTTAATATAGACAACATGAACATGATAAGACACATGTTAATTTGTCTTGTTATGTTCATGTAAGAGGATGAGGGAAACAATTGACATAGTTAGGCTTGGAAGAGGTAGGTTGGAAAGCACATATAGACATCATTTTTTTAATATATAATTATAATAGAAATATAAAGGAAATATTTTCACTTATAGTTTTTTTATTATAGTATCATTATTTGACATTTTTTTGGGTATTTCTTCTATGGTTGCATGCCAATTTTCATTTTGTAAATGGCATGATATGTAAAATTAAATGAAGATTTGTGTGTTTGAAACCCATGGATATACAATTCACAATGATGATGAATAGATGCAAAGCTTTTAGATTTATAATGTAAAAATTACAAGTAAACTTGGAGCAAGAATTGAGGTTTCATGACATCCAATGCACATCATCACATGATAAAGGGGACATATACAAACAATGGCATATGCCAATTAGCTTTACAAACAGATGTTTGAAGATGTTGCAAGCAACCAAAGTTGTAGGCACACATGACGCCCAGTTTAATTAAAATTTATAAATATTTATTTTAAAGTTTTTGAAAACTACCACTCGTTTTGATACATATAGGTGTTTGTTTGGTTTTGTTTGTGACCATGCCTTAACCCTCCCAAATGATGGGCACCTCATTGCACTTTTGCTATTGTTGAAAAACCCTAATGAGGTGGTGTACATAGTGGTCATTTCACAATTTATGGAATCATGTGGAACAAAAGTTATTGAATTTAGAGTATTTTTTTCATGGGAAATTAATTTTAAATTATAATTTAATGTTTTCAAAAACCAATCAATGAATCTTCATCATATGGGCCCTTCTATTTGCCATTTCATCACATGGGAAATGCATGGGGAATTTCCCATTGGCCATTTTATTTGCCCTTTCATAACGTCTCTTAGATCCTTGAAGAGGTTTTTTGGAAAATTATTTTCCTAAGAACCTTGAAAATAATCACAATGGGGCCAACAACACTAGGGCCCACCAATATACTTTAAAATAAGTGGTTTTTTTGTTATGTTTATATCACACCTTAACCTTCCTAGATCATGGGGACTTCAACTTAATGTTCTTTTGATGCAATTGAAAGGCCTTCGATAGGGTGATGTGCACAATGTTCATTTCACAATTTTCAAACTAATGGAGTAAAAGTTATTGAATTTATAATCATTTGTGTCATTGAAAATTAATTAAAATTGATAGAAATAGTTTAAAAACCAAACAATGCTTCTTTATCATATTGGGCCTTATGTTTGTCCTTTTACATCACATGAGGAGATGCACAGTGAATTTCCCATTGGTCATCTTATTTGTCCATTTTACTATCATTATCTTTCATATTAATTGTGTCTCTTAAAACCTTGAAAAGGTTTTGTTGAAAGTCATGTTTTTAAAACCCTTCAGCATGCACTTGGGCCACTAGCACAGGGGCCCATAATATATATTAAAATTGATGTTTTGTTATGTTTGTGACCACATTTTTAACATTCCCAAATTGTGGGGCCTTGGCTTGTTGCTATTTTGGTACCATTAAAAGCCTTTAATGAGGTGGTGTGCATAATGTTCATTTCACAATTTTTGGATTGACAAAGCAAAAGTTATTGAATTTATAATTATTTTCATCATCAAAAAAGAATTTAAAATGGAAATAAGGTTTTATTTTTAAAATTGATGCCTTTTCATTGTATTGGCCCTTGTTTTTGGCCTTTCACATCACATCAGGAAATACATGAGAAGTTTCCCATTGGCCATCATGTTTGCCATCTTCATTATCACTTTTCACGTTAATTGTTTCTTAAAACTTTGAAGAGGTTTTTTTTGGAAAGTTGTATTTCTTAAAGCCTTGAGGATCCACGTGGGCCAACAACACAAAGGCCCACTAGGTATTTAAAAGAAAAAAATGACATTGAAAAATCAACTCCATTTTTTTGGGGAAAAATCACAAGAATATCATATCATATTAAAAAAAAAAATCTCATAAAAATGAATAACTTTTATGGAATTCTACTTGTCATAAAATTATCAATCTTTTCCCAACAATATTCATGTCTTAATGTTTTTCAAAAAATATAAAAAATATTTATATTAAATTTGTTTCATAGAACCAATTTGTTGCAGAAATATCCTTTTTCTTTCAAGGATATTACTTTTCATAAAGTAATACATTGATTTTCATGAATGATGTTGATTTAAAATATCAACATTTTAAAAATAAAATAAAATAAAATTGGGGGTCGCTTATAGATTAACATTTGTGATGATTATTTAAAATACTACATGTGTTACTTTCAAAATATCATCTAGGTGTAATCATAATAAAAGTAACCATGGCCAATGCTTGGTTTAAAATAATTAAGTCCATATCATCTTATCCATTATTAGAAAGAAATTGTAACCCATGGGAAATTACTTCCAATTGTTTTCAAATGAAGTGCCAAAAAAAAGGTGCAACTTATTGAATTTTTAAAATAATTTACTTAAAATGAAAGTAGGTTGCTTAGAATTGAATTATCAAGATATATTTTAAATATATTGAAAATATTCATAGTTTCATTTATTTTTAATTAAAAAAGTATATCACTTCAGAACACATGTACCCTAAAAATATACAAATATTGACTTCCTTGGGATTGTAACATGACACAAAATCAAGATCTCCTTTGCCACCCATAATCCATCCATTGCTCTAATACACCTCATTTTGTCCATCTTATGGATGATTAATCATATTTCATATATTTAACATCTTCAAACACAAGAAGAAATCTTGTCTTTTTTCACTACCCAATTCATTAAGTTTTTAATGAAATAGGACAAATTTGACTAATATGCAACTTGTATGGTTTTGGTCAAAAAATGACTAGTTGATTAGGATTCTTTTGGGAAATGTTTTCTAGTTGTTTCAAATAGTCACTTGCTACACTAGATAATTTCTCGTTTTAGAATCATGACATGGATATACAAGGTCCCAAGTTAATGTGATGTGGAATAATGGGCCATGCCATCATACAAAAAAAATATTCTTTTTTTTCCAAATCATGGAATCATGGATTGCATTTTTCTCATGGCATGCCATGACAAAATTGCATGCCATGAAAAAAAATTATTTAAAAAAAAAAGATTTGATTTTGACACCATTTGCCATGATGTACATGTTTCTAAACTACATTTGCATGAAACACATTAATGCACACATTCATCAGGGATTGAACTTAAGAACCCATGGAAGCACACCAAGGTTTTAACCACCAGACTGCTTCAAAACTTTATTAGCAAACATGAAAGTGTAACTTTATTGTCTTTAGCATGAAATTATTTAGGAAATTCAAACTTTACCATATGTTTTCTTTTTCAAAATTTATTCAAATTGTACAAATGAAAACATGATCTTGGAGCTTCTTCAGTAATGTATTCAAAAAAAAAAAATTAAGGGTAAAAAAAACTTGAAATTACATGTCATGAATCAATTTACAAATATCCTTTTGTATAAATTGACCTAGAATCTTTGTAAATTCAATGTTAATTAAAAAATGCATTCATTATGTCTTTTACAATTTTATTTTCATTACATAAAATATGTCTAATTTTTGTAGAATTACAAGTTTCTATTTTCCCCAATATGATTAGGTATGTTTTATTTTTTTTGATGTTATTAAAATGATGATCATCCATAAAAAGATTGCCATGTTAAATTATAGACAAAGAATGTAGTTGGACATTGTTTAAATCCTTCAATATTATGGTTACTAACTATATTTTATTATAAAAAATTGACAAAATATATTCTAAATTTGACCAATTTTTTCTTTTCATAATGTTGTTGCCCCTTTAAATTGGCATAAATTGGTTACAAGAAGAAACATTAATTAAATAGTCAATATAACCATTTAATTATCAAGACCATATTTGATTAGCAAGATTATTCAAATAGTAATACAAATGATTAATTACATAACTTTGAAAAAAAATTGCAACATATTTTTTTAATGATGTAGAAATATATTTTACAATTTTAAAAGTAATTTTTTTTTAATTTGGTGAATTTTTTGGTTTACATAGTTGGATTACCCCCCCCTCCCCCCCCCCTTCCCCCCTTTCCACCCTAACCAACAAAATTTTTTAATTTGGAAATTATTATTGGGAAAATATGGAAAAAAAATGAAAATTAAAGAAAAAATGTAAAGACATTTTTTTAATCCATCTCTAAATATTTAAACATAAACATGTAACAAAACAAGTTTTTTTGGGGATAAATCATATATATATATATATAATTCTCATAATAATAATACTTAAAAAATTTTAAATTTTAAAAACAATTTGAATTTTTTTCATGGATTAAGAAAAAATGGGGAAAATTTTATGGATTATTTTTAAAAAAAAATTGGTGTTGCATCATGAACATTCATAATAATAAACTTGTCCATGATGCTTAAAACAAACTAAGGGAAAATCATACATTTTAATGTACAAGAATTTAATATGAAAAACTTATAATTTAGAGGTCTACATGCATATTAAATTTTGCATGCATGAACATTTTGACCTAATCACTAACCCATTCAAATATAAATGTGATACTTCCCAAGTTTTATACATCCATTTCAAAAAATTCTGGTGAGTGCAAAATGCAACGCATGAATAATGGATTCAACAACATTCAAAGTGAATGATTCAAACCCATGTGCATTTAATAGTTCAAGAGATGCAGAAAAATTCACTAACCCATTCATATATAAATGTGAAGCATTAAGTTGTTATGTATGTTTCAATATATACTAATAAGTGCAATATGCAATGTTTGGATAGTGGTTTCAATAAGTTGAAAATGAATGATTTGATTCATGTAAAGATGTTGATATACAGTTCAAAAAATGTGAAAAAAACCATTAAACCAATCAAGTATAATGACAATACATTGAGTTGTATGTGTTTTGGTATATTATAATAAGTGCAAGATGCAATTTGTGAATAATAATTTTAACACATTAAAAGTGAATGGTTTAACTTTAATAATTGAAAAGATGTGAAAATATATATTTTAAATTCATTCCAATATAAATGTGGGGTTTGAAATTGTTACATGAATTTTTATAAATTATGATAAATTTGTAAAATGAAACTCCTAAATAATGGTTTCAACACGTTAAAAATTAATAGTTCAACTTACTATAATGCATTGTGTAAATCAAATTAAAGGCTACGTCAATTTTCATGTCAACAATTTGAAATTGTTGGAAATTTAAATAAGGTCCAAATTATGCTCATAAATGAAAAAAATAGTGAATGTAACAATTATCAACAATGTTGACTATTAATTTGTGAAACAAGCCATTTGCAAATTTAAGATGGCCAAATGTAATTGAAATGTGATCAAATTAAACAATAGTCGCAATGTGTGGGGGTGGAAATGACAAGATTTTTTCTTGTGAAATTTGTAAGAAAAATTTAAAGTCTTTATTTAATCTTTTATATTATTAGTTAAAAATATATCAAAAATTTTAAATCATATTATTTTGTATATGAGTCCCCAAAACAACAGATTATTACATGTTTTACAATTTATGAAAAATAAACAAATTTAGAGAACATCGTTATATTTAATTTGATGTAAGAATTTGAATGCTTATCGATTTACTATAAAAAGTTCCTAATGCCCTCATGTACATTCAAAATAATTTAATATTTATACATAAAAAATATTAGTTTTTTTTTTCATATCAAATATGATGTTTGGAAATAATCATCTATTTGTTTTGTTTTTATATCTACATCACAAATTATTAGGATAAATGTTTTTGGATCATTTTCAAGTTAATCCCTACACTATAATACAAGTGCATAACATTTTACCAAGCCATGTTTAAAATATATATTCCTCTTTGTTTATAAACTTGATAAACAATACCTTATATTTAAATAGTCCTGAAACATAAGAGTAATTTAATTTTTTAAAATAATATTTTATTCCAAATTTATCATACATATGATATACCTTCTTCAAAAATAAATAAAATGAAATATGCATGTATATAATGCAATTGAAAAATATAATATTTCTATAAAATTAAATCAACTTTATATATATATATATAATTGCATTGGAAGGACTATTCTTTTAAACTATATTGAACCTAATACAAATTTTGATTTTTGAAAACTGATTTTGTTTTGGAAAAAATGTAAAATCTATAAAATTTTATAATGGCAATCATCATAATAACATTTGTTAGATTCAAATATCATTTGTTGATATTCATGATATCATTATCAATTTGGGTGCCATGTTGTGCACTACTTGTGATGACCAATTCATTGATTAATGAAAAAAATGAATTTTGTTTTTGGAAATTTTAGTTCCATTTGAATGAAAATATTGAATGAAATTGCAACTTGAATTGAAGAGAAATGAGATGCAAATTGATGGAGAAGGTATTGAAAATCTATTTGTGAATATGGTGTTGGGAAATAAATGAAACTTTAAAAAGACATAAATAAATAAATAAACATTTCCATGCCTCTTTACTTGGGAATGGGCTAAACAAATTTTAGTTTGAAACTATCCAAGTGACAACTATGACTTATGGAATCTAAAATTATCCTACCTAAACTAGTTTGATTCATTGTTGTCACTAAAATTTCATTTTTGACCAAAGCACCTTGACCTTTGTTTCTAATGTAAAGATATTTGATAACACCCATGGCAAATATCAAAAGCAATGTGTGTATTGAATCTACATATGTGAGGAGCGCTATGGATGAAATTACATGAAAGATGGATAAGATTGGAATTAAATAATGTAAATTAAAATCAAAATTTGATCAAATTGAACCAAAATCAATCCAAAATTGTATAATTAAAACTCCAACCAAGATCAATTTGGTTGAATCATAATCCATTTGGAATTTATTTAAAATTGAATTGAGATCCAACCAAAATTGACATGGGCTTAAGAATTGACATTGCCTTAACATCATTTAAATCCATCTAGATCTCAAATATAGTCAAGATTGGACCTAGATTTACACCAAAAACTAATTGGGATGGACATCCAAGATAAATGTGACCTAGACAAATCAAATAGAAAACATGAAAATTTCAATCAAAATTAGTTTGAGAATATTAGATTGAATTCAATACAAATATCACGTGAATTATATATTTATTATTCTATGGATGAAATCCATTTTTTAGGAGGATATGTGAGCCAACATTGGGGAGGGGGATAATATAAGGGGGTGCTATTTCATGAGTGGGTGAATGTGAGCATGAGTGACGAACATGGTTCCATGAGTAGGAAGGAATATTTTCCATAAATCTTGTCCATGTTAGAGAATATATTATTTGACATATTCTAGTGATGTGGAATAATATTCATTGACACAATCAAATATTCTTGCATGTCACCAATGCGCACAAGTGGTGTTCAATGGCTCCAAATTGCTAGAATTAAAAAGGCCATAATGTTGGTGAACTTCCATATCTGATAATAGATCAGGTTCTAGACAACCTAGGGAAGGGGTCCATATTTGATTTTTCATGGGGATTTTTAACAAGATTTATAAACAAATTTTGTGGTTATTGAAACAAATCTACTTGTTTTGACTTTTGGAGTTGTTCTGCCATTTGTAAATGTTTTAAGGTTGCCAATCCCATGCAAGTGATCTAATATACATAAAATAAATTTCATGATAGTAAAAAAATACAAAAATAAATTAGACACCTACAAATATGTCACTAGACACATATGTTTACAATTGTGAATTATTTTGGGCAACTAGTGTAGTTTCTTATGTGAGCTTGAAGTAAACAATTAAAATAACCCAATTTAGAATGCGTTCATTTCCAACATGTCATCATATCCATATCCATGACATTCTTGCTGAACATCGCCAAACTTGGACTTGTATCTTTTTGTAAATAGAAAATACTTGAAAATTATAAATGCATAATACTAAACAAAGGTTGGATACTAGGCATCTTTTAATCACTTGTAGGATTACAAGATACATGGGATGGTGATCAAATGTTTATACCAAAGTTTCTAAATAGCTTGTAATAACACTTGTAGAAATAGCACAAAATGTTACCACTCAATTTGCAACTACCTTTGGATATTTGTACAACTATTTTTTGTGTTGGTCATATTTGCAATTACACTACAACTAATTTACGACTATTTTGGTTTTCATCCTTCAATGTGAACAACATTTAGTTTGGTTTTCATCCAAAAATAACAACTTATGTTTCATTACTTCCAAATGTGACCAATTCAATTGTAGCCCTATAAGTATACAATGGTGTAATTTGTGTATTTTAAGGAATAAAGTTGTGCATATTAAGATTTACAAATATATACTTTGAATGTATATGAATAACCAAATTACATATGTATTCAAATTTATTATTAGCATAAATGGCCTCAATATTATGGTTACATTAGATGTATATTTTGAGTATATTAAAGTTTTACGTAAGATATTTACTAAATATATTGTGCCCATATTACAAGTTTATACAAGCCATTTTAATATATATATATATTTTTAAAAGACAATTATAATTATTTATATTATATTATATTATATTACATTAAAAGGAAAGATTAATAGCTCCATGACAAACATTTGCACAAATATGGCAAGTTGAAGGGTATGCACAATTTAAAATTCATGGAAGTATAATTAATGTACCAACCAATGTCAATAGAACACAATCTATATTACCACACATGCTAAATGATGAAGCCACAATTGGTTTTATTTCGAAATGTAAATTAAAATACAAATCCCTTTATTTATCAAGAAACATTCGGCTTAACCAAGTGATCATAGCTTTAAAAAATCTTGTGAAAACTCCATTGTACATTTAAAAATATTCAATAAAACCTATGTGGGAAGACATGTTTAACATTGAAAAAACTCAACAAAGTAAAAATCATTTCAACACATTGCAAGAAACAAAATTACATGGAACAAAATTCAGATAAATTTGAGGAAATAATTGAAAAACTTGCCACAAATATTTTGGTTCAAAATATCCTTTCACCCGATCAAATTATGAATGATGAAAATATTAATATTGTGGCCCTTGGTCAAGATTACAAACCACTCGGACCTTTCCAATACCAAAATACCAAATAATGTAATTAACCCTCATTATTTTTTTAGAATGTTTCGAAAACCTTCAATTTTGGCCAAATTTTGGTATCAAGATATTGCTCAATGGGAACTCATGCATAAAGATCATCAATTTGCTAAACACATACCAAACTTATTTTTTAAGGCCATTAAGGTTATTATACAATAAGTCAAATCTACCTTTTGGATCAAAATATGTAAAAGCAAGTTAAATGATCGTGTATTGAGAGCTGAAGATCTTATAAGTAAACCTATTTTAGACAAATTATTACAATCTAATTTAGGGTATCACGATTTAACACATTTGCAAACGTTGCTTAATTTAGTTGTCCAAACTTTGATGATATGCATTTGCCATGATACGTGAATTGGGTCCACCAACTTTCTTTGTGACTTTCATTAGTGCAAAGAGTAAGTGGATTACATTAATGTTAGCTTTACACATGTTGAATAAGAATCATATGGAAATTCTAGAAAATTTCAATGAACTTGAATCTAAACATTTCATAGATCTTGTCAAATCTGATCTAGTTTCAAATAAGTTGTGATTCTTCTAATCTAGACACACACTTTTAATAATTCAATATGTTAATTACAATAAACATCAAAATCTTGAAAACTACTATCAAGAACAATTATTGTTGTTCCATCCATTCACAACTTCAAAAGAATCACAATTTGGAAATCATGAATCATGGCATGATGCATATAACACTTATGAAAGTTTAATAAATGATGTATGTTTAAAGTTCATCTATAAATTAAAAAAAGGTGTGCATGGCTTAGGAAATTGGGAGGACCTTGAATTACGTGCACATATACTCACACAAATAAATAATGATAGCATTTGGATGGATAAATTTGACAATGTTGATGAAAACGTTTCTTCCAAACCTATCACTAATTGCACATAAATTGAACATTACAATATTGGATGTGAATTTCACATAAAAGCACAATTTACATTATCAGTAATTATGTGCATAATTGAAAAAAAAGATGAATTGATACCAAATGAAGAATTTTATTTTCAACTTTGAAAATTAAACAAATAACAATGTGTAATCTTTGATGACTGCATGTACACAAAAAAAATGCATCCGAATCAACCAATACATTTATTCCTCACAAGAGGAGCAAGTACCAGTAAAACATTTACATTCCTACTTATGATACATGGCTTCTTAAGATAATATACCAAAAAACTTGGTTCTAATCCCTTGAAGCAAAAGGCAATTTTAATGGCGTACACAGGCAAAATGACATTCAATATTGATGGCACTATTATCCATTCAGGACTAAGCCTTCCATTAAATTGCAAACATTTACAATCTTTGTTAGCATAAAGGTTTGATTCCTTATCGAAAACTTATGATGAACTACAACTTTTGGTGTTGGATGAAGTTTTTCTTATTGGTAGTAGAATATTTTCTTTTATCAACCTTCGTTTTAGATCCATCAAACATCACATAATCATTTTTTTGGAAATATGGATGTCATAAGAACTAGTGATTTATATCAAACACCACCTGTTCAAAAAAAAGTTTGATAACATTGATGCCTTGGCAATTAATTTCTAGGTAGATTACATTTGTTGTTTTGAACTCACCTATGTCATGCGTCAAACTAATGACTAATTTATTGAAATGCTCAACATATGCTCATTTTACAAGCTTGATCACGGAGCATAATATTCTCAATGCAATGAACTATTTGCCATTAGCAAATCCATTGTTCATTTGATTGTTTGAAAGTTAATTTATGCAATGAATACAACTTTCAAAAACTAAGTGAGGTGGCCGAAGGGAAAGGAGATGGTAGAAGTGATGGCTAACTTTAAAAACTAGCATGGTTTACCATTTCTCTATGGCACTATAGAATAACATTAGCGATCTTTTTATGGGTATGCCTAGCTTAATGATTGAGATTAACATCTTATGAATTTTGGGCTTGTACCATAAAGTTATCAACAATGATTTGCTTTGATCGAATGTTCAAGGTGATAAAAAACTTTAGCCTTACATTCTTGGGACAAAGGTTGTACCCTTTGTATCTTGGTTGATGATTTCTCACAAACACATTGAAAATGTGAACCATACCATACTTGAGGTGCCATGTAATGAACAATAGAGTTGAAATAGGAATTTTTAAAGAAAAGTTTTTTAAAATTGGTTTTTTTAAATGACTTACATATCCTCTTTTCTACCTAACATGATGGTTTGTTATTATATCCTTTACAACATAATTATTGATGGTAAGGACTTGACATTGAAACCTTGATTATCTAGTTTGAGTTTCAAACACAATGTCAACATTGATGATGATCTTGGTCAAAATGGTAATAAAAATATTTCTATAGATTAAGTAATTGAAAATGAAGATAAACCAAAATTATAAGGTGTAAATATTTCAACAAGAAATCAAAAAATCATTCATGAACAATACTTTAACAATATATGAAGAGGATATTGACATTTTAAACATGTATTTGCATTCCAACAAGGATGTTCATTAACATGGAATGCATGTAATCTCACACCAACTTAGTGTTATGTATTGGGATAAATCTTGAATTAAAATTAATCAAGACCTAGTTATAGTCAAGTTGTATTTAATATCAATTCAATTGCAAACAACCTTTACATTTTCATGTTTTAACAAGTTTGAAGCAAAATTTAGAGATGTAAACATTCAAGTTTTGTCCTAAATGAATGCATCGCACATATACCATAGTGTTGAGGTTAGATAACACATTCACCATGTCTACAACATTGGATAAAGAATGACAAGGTGGTGGGGAGCTTCTAGGATTCTTCTATCATGTAGGTTTAGACTAAGGGAAAGGTAGGTCGTGCCTTCTTCATCAAATTAAGTCATGAAGGGTCTTCTTGTTCACCATTCATAACCTTTTGAGGAGGAGGAAGGTTGGATTATTCATGAAGCGTGGGAGTGGTAATTGAAATTATATGATGGGTGGGTTTTTGTGTGATTTCAGAGTTTGACACATCATGAGCAAATGTGGAAGTATTCACACATGAAGAATCAAACTCCCAAGGTGAAATCAAAAGGAAGGAGGCTTGAAGTGCAAAAATCACAGATGGGGCAAAGACATGGTAGTAATGGTTCAAGGGAGATGTCTTATGAAGAGGTCTATTTGAAGGAAAACAGAGAGATTTAAAAGGCATGTAAGTAAGAAGGTTTGAGGAATAAATAGTGAAATAGTTATAGGAAAAAGTAGTAGAAAATAAAGGCCTAAGAATATGGAGGGTTTTCCTCTTATGAACCTTTTTTTTTCCTCCTTTTAAAGTTTTGGACTTCTATTTTACCACGAGCTCAAAGTTCCTAATGAGTAAAATGGAGCTTATAATGTTTTATTTGGATATCTTGGGGGTTCATTTCATTTAGAATTTGACGCATGAAAAACTATTTGTAAATAACACATTCTATAATCATTATGAAAAATCATGTCCACCATAACCACATTGCTTTGCAATTAAAGCTCCAAAAGAAGTAATATACAAATACACTACAACTAAAGCATGAAAACATGTGTAGTTAATAAATAAAATGTCGCATCAAAAAATCAAGGAATTGTATTATAGTTGCAAATGGGACACCTATACAATATAATGTACACGTCGTACCTCCAACTTACAAGACTCTATACAAAATCATTTGGAAGACTCCAAACACTGAAATTCCAAAAAGAAATTTCTCTCTATTGAGCAACCCTCTACTTCTCTTTAAAAGAATCCTTAGAGGGTAGCCTATTCTTTAGAAGGACAATAAGGTTGACCATCTGAGAAACAAAGAAATCTTTAGAAAAACAAAGCCTCAAGCACCTGTAAATTGATTATTGATAATGCCAAACTTAGCAGTATTAGAGATATTGGAATAAACACTTCTTGTCGACTTGCATACTCTGGTTGAGAATGTTTATCAAACATATCATAGGATATACCTTGAGGATTTTGGTTCACTGCTAGATCCAAGAAGTTCAGTAAATTACAACTGCACCTTGCTGACTCTAGAGTCATGGGCATAATGGCCTTGCCATGTAGCAGACACACCCACTCAACAAACATCACATAGACAC
>Ga0209208_10002091_pt1 | contig 28511 bp, 28 predicted proteins | sample S1TSphfallax_3_FD_187694 | JGI IMG/M metagenome (GOLD analysis project Ga0209208, IMG submission 187694) | Host-associated microbial communities from peat moss isolated from Minnesota, USA - S1T2_Fd - Sphagnum fallax MG (SPAdes) (version 2) | ecosystem: Host-associated > Plants > Peat moss >...
AAAAAAGAGCTCCCCCCCCCCCATTTTACTTTTTGACTAAGAGGATAAGAGATGAGCCTATGACCGCGCACCCCCCCTCCTCTGTCTGCGTCCACCCCCTTGCCCTTGTTGTAGCTGCGATGGCAATGGCTGCAGCAACAGGAGCTATGGCTTCTGGCTCTTCCTCTCTTCTATCGGGGTGTTCTCTGCGACGTTCGACGGGGAGTGTTGCAAATTCGATGCAAAATTTCGGTAGCCAATTTTTGGGATCCGGAACTGGGAAGTTGGGAAGCGGACGCAGCAGCTCCGCACGGTTGCAGAAAGTGTGGAGTAGAGGGGCGAGAGTGGTGGTAAGAGCATTGGAGTTGGATCAAGACAATCTGTTGGCGATCAGTGTTGGAGTAGCGGGGCTTGCACTAGGAATCGGGATACCCATCTTCTACGAGTCGCAACTTAAGGCGGCTGAGGTTCGTGGGAATGACCAGCCGTGCTTCCCTTGTCGAGGGACAGGCTCGCAGACTTGTAGGTTCTGTGTGGGAGCCGGGAATATCACCGTGGAACTGGGAGGTGGTGCAGAGAGGGAAGTCTCCAAGTGCATCAATTGTGAAGGCTCTGGTTCCTTAACTTGCACTACTTGCCAAGGCACCGGCATTCAACCTCGCTACTTGGATCGCAGAGAATACAAGGATGATGACTAGAATTTGCTTTCAGAATTCTCTCTCTCTCTCTCTCTCTGTGCTGTGTCCATGCATGTGAACTCAATGAGTCGACATACAGGAATTGTATGAATCTCACAGCTAGGGTTCTTACAACACGCACATCATGGTAGTTGTGATGTAGCAATGTTCATTTTTTTCTTTCAGATTGAAGACCCATTCAGATGCTCACAATTAGGGCTAGAGGTTTTGGTCGAGTGAATGGTTCTGGAAATGGCTGATCAAGGATCTCTCTCTCCTCCCCCAGTCAGCTGCACAGTAGCCATTTTTTTTCCAATGAAAGTTGAGGACAATGCTGAACCTGCTTTGTTCCTTCTGAGACAGAATTTGTAAATGCTCATCGTGAAGATGATGATAGGAGGGAGAATTTCTGTGTTTCATTTTCAGGAATTTAAGTATTCTTGTTGTCAGAAAGCTCTTGCATTTGCTACCAAAAAGCATGCCCTACTTGCTAACTTGCTTCAAATTGCAAAAGAATTTTCTTGTCCATTGTCTTTTTGGGTTTGTGAAATGCTTCTTGATAGAGATTGAGAAAGGCAAGTTCAGCAGGTATGGTATCTATCTTCAATGGCCTATTCATGGAAACTGCAAGTAAAGATGGTAAATTTTCCTTTTGGATTCGTGAAGCTCTCTTTCTTGTGCCACTGCATGCAGATGCAGAAGCTGCAAAATGATGTACTAAGCAGCAGCATGTGGTTATGGTGAGAAAGAGAACAGTTTTACCACGTTTTCAGCTTATCTGGTACAGAACTGGTGGGGCTTCTTGGAAACATGCTCTGTGAGACTGATGCCAAACACAACAGAAAGTTGCAAGGTAAACGAGCTTTTTTCTAAAGTCAATTTGCATGAAATGGATTAAGTGGTGTGCAGTAGAGAGCATCTGCTTAACTTGTGGTAATATTAAGAACTGTTAGCTTCCTTCTTATGGATAAGAGCTGAATGACCAGGTTACATAGTGTTGAACAACTACCTGGTTTCTACATTTTCTCAGTACAACAACTCTGTTTTGTCAAAATCACACTTCTGATTTCACAAACACAAACCCAGTCATGAAGTTTCAAGTTTGTTGCTGCAAAGAATGTGCCAAAAAATAGACATAATACTAGAGTGCATAAATGATAGAAAGCAAGAATGGTTTGGAAATCACCCAAGTAATGGCACTCTTCTTCTTCTTCTTCTTCAGAGTGTGGACCTGCTCTCCACCTGCTCATGAAACCTGAGAGCCTCCTTTCACTGTCACAGGCAAAGATTTACTCCATAGCCGCCGCTCTACAGCAGACTTGACTCCTTCCCAAAAGGAAAACCCCACTGACTGAGAGAAGCAGCAAGCAAAAAAAACAAACATAACAAAATTTCAAGAAGGTCAGTTGGTGCTTCTTCTTCTACTGGGAAAAAACAAACTCTGAGAAATTCACATTGCAAAACCTGTTGTTGCATTCATGCATGCAGGGCCATGAATCCTCTTCTTCTCTTTTTTGCATACCCTTCTTCTTCTTCTTCTTCTCTTGCAGACAAAGAAAAAAGGGTGTAGAAAGCAGCCAGCAATCCTGCAAGAATTGGAGTTGGCACAAAGAACCAACCATGATGATGCCTCCTCAATCAGCTGCTGTAAACCTCTGGAACTCCAAAACTAGCTGAGCAGCCGCCAGCAGGAAAGAGTAATAGTAGCAAAAGCACAGGCAACAACAAAAACGTCCATACCCCCCAAGTATAGCAACAACGGACGTTCATAACCGAGAAGACTTTGTAGCGGCCTCAGAACTTGGCAACAGATCCTTCCTGAAGGATTTTGCGTTTGCATAGATCTCATCAATCTGTAACAGCAACAACAACATCTATCTGATCTGTAGTTGTTGGATATTTTTTGCATGTTGAGATTGAAGATATTCAAACAGGAGATTCTCTTACTGGAAGCAAGATCGAGAGACTGATCCGATCGATATAACCAACGTTGGGTCGTGCCAGATCTACGGGCACTACGAGAAAGGAGGCGGGGATAGGGAGAGATCGAAGGAGAGAGAGAGAGAGAGAGATTTGCAAACCGGCGCGAGGATCTCAGGGGATGATGGGTGGGACTGAGGAAATCAGTGATTGCAATGTAATCTTAAACTTGCTTGTGGATCGTTTGTGAAACGGAAACAAAATTGATATGTTTCTACGAGACTTGCGTATGCAACGGGTCTCAATTTGAAGGAGTTTTTTTCGGAAGCGGAAGAACTTTCATGACGAGTCATCGCGTGGCTGCTGCTGCTGTTGTCGTCATCGTCGCTGTCGTGATGGGTGTTGTTGCCGCCGCGCATTTGAGGCTTGGATTCTATGCAACTTCTTGTCCCATGGCGGAGGCTCTCATCACCAATGCGACGGAAGCGAAGTGGACTGCAGATCCTAGCATCACCGCTGGCCTTCTTCGACTCTACTTTCACGATTGCTTTGTGCAGGAAAATTCCGCATCTCTCCACTCCTCCTCCTCGTTCTCCTGCTCAAACAAGGCAGAATTCTGATCGCGAACTCCGGCACACTAAATCGATACTTTAGATCCAGGATCTTACATTGCATAAAACTCTCAGATTCGAGCTTTTGTCTCTCAAGAGAAGATTTGAGTCTGAGAATCTTTGGATTCTCGCGGTTGTGTTTGTCTGTCGATCGGGGCAATGGGTTTTTCAAGGGTATATTTTTCACGTGGTGGTTTCTCTCGCATTTGGTTTGATGGGTGGTGCAGGGATGCGACGCCTCGATCCTGATCAAGAGCACGGCACAAAACACGGCGGAGATGGATGTAGCACCCAATCAGAACACTCTGCACGGCATGGATCTGATCGATATTGCCAAGGATGCTGTCGAGAAAGCTTGTCCCGGAATCGTCTCCTGCGCCGACATCCTCGCCCTGGCGACCCGAGACTCCGTCGTTCTTGTAAGCACCCGCACCCACTCTTTTCTTTCTCTTCACAACCCATCGTCTTTCTATTGTCGAAGCTTTTCATGATCGAAGCCAAGTCCACAGTCCCTGAGTTTCCTTTCTCTCTTTCCAGCAATTCCAGAACAACAAGGGATTTGAAATAGTTTTAGCGTCGTCACCGTGGGTGGCTGGTTGCAGGCAGGTGGAGGGACATACGCAGTGCCGACAGGACGCAGAGATAGTCGTGTGTCGCTGGCTTCTTCAGTGAATCTGCCAGGGCCTAGGCAGAGTGTAGTCTCTGCGCTTCCCGCATTCATGGGTCGAGGGCTCACTCTCGCAGACATGGTGGCGCTTCTCGGAGCTCACACAATGGGCGTCACCCATTGCCAGTTTTTCAGCGATCGTCTTTACAATTTCAACAACACATTCAGGCCGGATCCGACTATGGACCCGGCGCAGGTCACATTGTTGAGATCGGTGTGCCCTCGCATATTTCCGGGCTTGGGAGGCACCGTGTCGCTGGACCAAGGCACGCGGTTCATCTTCGATAACAGCTTCTACCAGGAGCTTCAACAGAACCGTGGTATCCTGCAGATGGACCAGGAACTCTCTCGCGACCCAACCACGGCTGCCCTTGTGAGCCAGCTCGCTGCACCAGATTCTAACTTCACTACCATCTTCGGGCAAGCCATGGTGAAGCTGGGAAACGTGGGTGTACTCACTGGTGCTCGAGGCGAAATCCGCAAAATCTGCTCCCAAATCAACTAGATCCACATCTAGAAAGCAACCGTCCTCTCCCTCACACACACGCATACACACGTCCAATTCTTTCTTCCGCAACACGGCATCATCGTCCACAACATCAAAGCCACATGCTTTTGGCAATTCAAGCTCTGCAATTCCACAAGAAGAAGAAGAAGAAGAAGATTTAGTGCTCATGGAAGGCAGAGCACATTCGTGATTATTGTCCAAGCTTGCTAATCCTTTGCAATCGTCTTATCCAAGTAAGCTTGCTTGATATTCTTTTGCACCCATCTGATGATGCAAGTGAGCAAGCAAGCTTGACAAGAAGCTGATTCAACATCCAGAACTCAGAAACAAAATCAGCTCTACATTCACAAATGCATCTTGAATCCCTTCCTTGTCTATTCCTTGTCTGCTAAGATATGCAATGTGTTCTGGAGAAACTCTGGCCCACCTACCCACAACAGAGCTTTTTCTCTGGGGAGCTTTTTTTTCTCTCTTGATGAAATGTAAAGAAACAGGAACAGAGGCAAGTGCCAGACTTTCTTGAATTTCAGGAAAGAACACAGACAGAAGAAACACAGGGAGAGAAAAAACAGTCTGTGTCATCATTGGATTCTGTCTTAAGAACTCCCCTTATCTATCACACTAGATTGTGAGAACTGGGCAACAAGCAGCTATGAAACAAGGAAGGAGCTTGACTGAATTCAGCTTGCTCTCATGTCTGATCCACTGCCAATTTCCCAAGTCAAATTCACCTTCACATACATGCTCATGTTTTGAGAAGTACCTCTCCCTGCGTCTGGAGGGTTTGGTGGCTTGCTGCTCTGCTTCATAGCTTCCTTTCAGACTTCTGCAACTGTTTTTGTCTGTGCAACTTCTGCTGCTGCCTCTTCTTCTCTCCCAATTCCAGCACCTTGTAATCACAATGACATTGAAATCAGACAGGGGTTTGTCTTTCCTCTCTTTCAAGATGTAGTTGCTCAGTGATTTGTATTCTTTCCTGAGTTTGCAGAAGAATTCTCTATTGTCTTTTCTTCTTGCTTTTGTCATGGCCTCTTCAACTATCTATCGTCCTCATGAAGCAGGTGTTGCACAAGCGTGGGTGTTACTGAGATATACCAAGCTGTGGATCACTGGCCACCATGCACAACTCCTGACCTTCTTCAGTCAGTCTTACTTGTCAACATATGGGTTTTGTATTGGAATCAGGTATTTCAAGCTTGAGAAAGCTCACCACTATCAACAGAATTTTTTGCTCAAGGAATCTGATGTCATGGAAATGCTCTCCACTTTGAGTCTGCTACAGACCTCCCTTGCCCTCACCCTCAGGTCAAAGGCTAAACCATCACAAAGTATCAAAACCTAGTAGAGATACATGACAATCCAGAGTTGCATGATAAACCACATTTTACAAACTTTTGGTCTCAACATCTCTCTGTATCTCTGTCTCTCTCTCTCTTCTCAGACAAAATTCAGAAACTCCCACATCTCAAAAGCATGTGTGCACTGAATCAAAAGATCAAATCATAAGGTAGCCATGAGGAGAAGTCTATTCTGCTCCTAAATTCGAGTGTGTTGCTTGCACTTGGGAGCAAAACACAATAATGCACAATACAGCTTGAGAAAGCAGCAAGCACATCCACATTTCAGCACTCTAGTTGGAGCACCAAGCCATCATGGGAAACCTTGCAGAGATGAACACAAAATCCCCATATGCAAATGCACACAAGATTCGGGACCAGCTCCGTGATTTCTCGATCCCTAAACAAGAAACCCTAGCAACAGCAATCTATAAAGTCTTGAACCCTAGGAATAGCAATCTAAAACCTTGAACCCTAGACTTCTCTGGTCGCAACCGCGCCAGACTGCCTGAATAGTATTGTGGGAAGGAAACGCACAAGATGCAAGAGCACTAAGAGCATCTTCGCAGGTCGAAAGCTCGAAAATTGTTCTTCCAAAGAAACAGGGATGATTGCAGCCATGACGTGAAGGATCTTCAATGCGCGTGTTCTTCTTGCCGGCGTCATGGCAATGCGTCAACTCATACCTGCTGCGCGTTGCTTGGACCTTTTGTGTGGTAGGGTTCCGAGCTCTATCTCTCTCTCTCTCTCTGTGTCTCTCTTTTTCTCTATCGAGGTCTCCATCTCTCGATCTCTTTCTGTCTTGATTCCTTTGTGTTCCTCTCCTTCCCTAGATGTTCTTCGTCTGCTGTCTAATGCCGGATGCACCCTATGTGGCCGGAGCTACTGAAATGCATGACGAGTTTTATGTCTAGGGAATCAGATCTGAGATATTGATGAACAGATATTGAGGGGTTTGTCAACACTGCCCCTTTGCCACTCAGCATTTTGGATTATCAAGTTGCATCATGTGGGAGTTTGTCCTTCACACTGAAGTTTTGGAAAACACCACTGGCGTGTGTTCAGGTTTTGGTCAATTCCACAGGTCCCTAGCCTCCCGGGGTCAAGGTCTTCCAGCAGCAAACACAGCAGCAGTTCCATCCTTCTCGGGTACACCCATGCTTTGGTTTGTCTGTATGCATGGTTGAGAAACTCTAGACATTTCAGATTTCACAGTAGATCAGGATATGAAGCAAAGATGCTCTCTGTTGTTGCTCCAAGGTCTAGAGGATGGATGCTGCATCTTTTGTACGCAGATTGTTGCAGATCACGAGGCTAAGTGGAGGAACTTATTTCAAGTAGGCCAGTTGCCAAATGTCTGTGCTGCAGGTGTGCATCAAGATGGACAGCTGCAGCCGTGCTCTCTTATGAACAAGCTTAGGATCCTCGTGCATGGACAATTCGGATCTTCTTGCAGCATGAGTACTGAGGTTCAACGGAGAAGAAAGTCAGCTCGCACTGTGGAACGAGATCCTACATCAACAAGTAGGTCCATGAAGAGCCAAGGTGTTTTGGTTCATGCATTGTCTGGCAGGGTGAAATTTCTAGGTGTGTATATTGCAGCTGTGGCCATATCTAGACAGAGACAGCGTGAATTGAAGGGGTTAGACAGGCGGCGCCGTATTATTCACCGGTTGCGCATGCTACAAAAGCAACGGCAAAACTCCTGGGAGAAAGAAACAGAGCGTCTAGTCTTGGGAGCATGGATACGTGGCTATAGGAAGGCCATTGATTCATTGAAGTCACATCAAACTGCACGTCAGGCAATTGTGGATAAAGCCACAGAGCTAGGTATGAGAACGGCCCTCACCTTGATAGAAGGGGCCCCCACAGAGTCAAGTGACCATTTTAAAAGACTTCTAGAAGAAGAGGAGAACCACTTCAGTAGGCAAGGGTGGGAATACCTTCCTCTGCAAGTGAAAGGCGCATATGAAAATTTTCTACTTAGCATTGATGCGGCCTGTGACGAGCTCAAAGTCCAAGCAGCAGCTCTTAAGCGGCTAGCACAGACTTCTGCAGCACAGGATGAATACAAGAAGACCAGCAGTCAGGATGATAAGTACAGTACCTCCAGCAGCATTTCACAAACAGATGGTGGACATTTCATGCATTCAACAATGGATGGATTCACAAGAGATTTAGAGGGGTCTCTTGTTGCTGAGCTTCAGTCTGCAACCCATGAAAGTCATAGAATGCCACATATGGTAGAACAAAATGTACACAGCATCATTGATAGAATAGCTGACCCACATGTGCTTTTAGCCAGTTATGACAGCATCAAAACTAAACTCCAGTTTGCTTATTTGAAAGAGGGTGACATATGGGAGGATTTTGACTGGAATTGGTTCAAGCAGACAGCAAAATTATTGGAAGCAGGAACTTATGAGTTCACCCCTGCAAGACAGGTATACATGAGGAGACCTGGGAAGGGTGGGGAGATGCGATCTCATGTATTGATCTCTCCAAGGGACCAGGTTGTGGAAGAAGCTATCAGAGTAGAGTTAGAGAACATATATGATCCAATTTTTCTGGAGGATTCCCATGGCTTTCGACCTGGCAAGTCCTGCCACACAGCACTCAAGGCCATCAAGAATGGTTGGAAAGGAACTTCCTGGTTCCTTCAGTTAGAGATTAACAATAGATATGGCATCTCAAACCACAAAAGGCTTTTGAACATCCTCTCAGAGAGGCTACAGGATCAAAGACTTCTGAATATGTTGAGGCAGATGTTTGCAGTAGGAATTATTGATATAGGAGGACCTATGTGTCAGAATGGAAGTTTGCTCTCAGCCCTTCTGTGCAATATCTACTACCATGAATTGGATGTTGAAGTAGCCAAAATTAGATCAGAGGTGAATGTTAGGTTTGATGAACGCTTTGACACAAGAAGGATTGCAAAGACAGGGGCTAGCCCTGAACAACTGGAACAGAACAGCCAGGAGGCAGAGTACATGAGTGTGAGGTACATCAGAGTTGCAGATGAATTTCTGATTGGTGTCACTGGGAGCAGGGCTGTTGCCCTGGATATCCTGGCAAGAGTGAAACATTTTGCAGTGTCGAACTTGAAGCTCAGATTCCATTGAGAGTAACATGAATTCGTCAAAGTTCATGTGCAGATGTTGCCCACTTAGTGATTGCAGTGCATGGGATACTGATATCCAGAACATTTGTGGAACTTTGATTTTACAGGTTGATCTTGGAACTCTGTCCCTATGCAAGAGATTTCTCAAATATTTGTTCTCTGGATGCCAGTCCGGAGTCAGTCTTGTACACTGTCTTCCTTCTTTGTTCTTCCCTTGCAGATTGTGATGACTTTGTATTCTTTCTTATAATATATGAGTATGGAGTGCCAGAAAAATAGTAATGATGATTTGTATACTGATTTCTCCAAGCTCTAAGTTGCACTGATTCAACCCTAATGCTTTTCCCACTATATGTAGCTGTCAAAAGCTTACCTTTTCTGAAAGTCTGTTCAAAAAATCACCATCAGTCACATCCAATGCTATAAACTACACCTGAACTCCTGTGTCTGTGTGAGGACAACAGCAGGCATCTTCTGTGGCTGGAAGAGAGGGAGAACATGAGAGCCCAAGGCTAACATCTCCAATCCATGATCCATGTGCATTCAAGCACAGGGGCTTGTGCCCCTAATCCAAGAGCTCCCACCCATTTCTGATACTCTCCTTTCAGGTTATTGCACAATAAATTGCACCAATAGTTGAGGCTGCAGCATGATCAATACAGTTGGCCACCAATTTTCCTGCACGTACTGACCTTGAGTCTACCTCTATAGAATTAATCTGTGGATTTCCTCTGGCCAGGCAAACTAATTTGTGCACAAGCATTCCAAATTCCATATCCCATTACAGAATTCCGACCTTCTGCACAGTATGGAGAAACACACTTCTAAAACATAGGTTCAGTCAAACCTTCTATGATGCTGAATTTCAAATGGAAGCGAATCTCTCACAATTGATATCCCATTGAGTTGATTCAGCACACACGAGAAAAGTACTGAAACAAAGACTTGATTTCAGAAGCTGAAGCATTTTGATTAAAGGAAGTGACTGGGGGAAATGCATTCAAAGTCCTTATTTTGTTCTCTCAGTTTTACCTCCTTCCTGTTTGTGCTACCTACCTGATGGAGGAGGAAAGAATTTTGTATGTGAAACTAGGGGCGCTCCAAATCCAACCACTGTGCACACAAATGTCATGTCCTTAAAAAGTAAGAGCTATAGTACAAGCCATCATCTTTCTTGGCGCACACACCCTGAGAAAACCCAACCACAGTTGAGTAACCCTAATTGCTCACAATTCCCACACAATTCCCACTCAACTTAACTGATTTACAAGAGCATACCTCTCTCTCACTTTCTCTCTTTCAAACAAACCCGAACATTTAAAAACTCAATTCTACAAAACCTTGAACACCAACTTTTAACATTCCAGGATGTGGCATCAGTGATGCATTGAGGACTGTGGCATTGGGTAAGCCATATGTGGCAATGGCATCGTGGGTCCAGGCATCCCTGGCCTAGGAACATGGCCTCTTGCTCCAAATGGAACATGGCCAGGAGGTGGGAGCATTACCGGGGAGCCCATAGCTGGTGCAGGACCCACATACATTCCTGGTTGTGATACTACTGGCTGTCCAGGAACAGGACCCAAAGCTGGTTGCCCTGTAATGGGTCCCTGTTGTCCTTGTCCTTGCATCGTGTCACCACTGCCATTGTTCACGCTAGTAATATCATGGATGCTTGATCGCCGCTTATCTTTGTTGATTGAATTCAAGCGGATGAAGTACTTTTGAGCATGGCTTGCTACCTGTGTTGGTGTTCGGGATATCACAAAATTCCTTGATATGCTCCGCCAATCACCCTTCCCAAATTTCGCCAACCCTAGTAAAAAGAGCCTGAAAATGCCCACATGTCCCCCCTTCTTTTTATTAATAATTCTGGAGAAGAACAATCACACAAAAAAAATGAGCTTGAAAGATACTAATTCTACCAAGCTGTAAATTCAATTGTGCAAGGGAACCAATTCAGAAACAAAATTGGAACGCCCTAATTTTAAGAATGAGGGTAAAAGCACGAGCCAAAAGTGTGAACAAAGCAGTGATGTTCACTTTCTCCTTCCATTTGTTAACTTCTTATCAGAGTTGCATTTTGGATTTTGGAGAGATTCGTGTTTTTTTCGAAGGAAATTCAAACATTCAGGAATCTGAAGCTTCTTTTGCCATCTGCAGTGTCTCAACACTAAAACCTGTATGGCTACCAGTTATGATCCTTCTACTCAAATCTGATGTAGGAACTAGTCTAGTGATGCACCACTCTTTCATCAACCCTTTCCAGGGATCCTGCTCAACTACTGGAGCTGCAGAACAGACAGACAAGAAGAAGGATAATTGCAGAGTGAAGAAGAAGAATTGTTTTTGAACATCTAGAGAGCAAGGGACAAGAAATTTCTCCTGACCTGTGCTCCTCTTCAGACCAAGGAATGCCCTTTCGTCGTTCCTGATCTGCAGACTTGGAGGATATACCCTTGCCTAAAACTGAGCTTCCATTTGAACCATTTGCATTTGTTCCAGAACCAGATGCCTGGCCATGATACAAGCCAACTTTCTTGGAGCCAAGGCTGTTGTTGTCAGAGACTCCAGCCTCTTCTGAAGTTGAAAGAGAAGAGGGAGTATAATTTGGAAGTGCAATCCTACCAGCATCGATCAAGCTCACATCTTCTTGTAGTATCTCAAAGTGGCGCTTCACATCAGTTGCATCCTTCCCAGGTACCATTGCTGCAATGTTTTCCCATCGCTTTGGGCTGTCTTGGTCATGTATATTGAGTGCAGTCTCAAACTGTTTGTCTTGCTCCCTTGTCCACACAGAACTGGAAGGTGATGAAGCCAGGGAAGATTGAGTTGGCAACGATGGTGAAGCAGCAGCAGCTGCATCCTCAACTGGAGAAGGTGCTACCATTGTCCCTCTTCACTTAGGTTTTTTGTGCACACCAGAATACTCAACCCTAAAAAAACAGCTTTCTCAAAAATCCTCAATCTTTACCAAAGCTTGTTTCTTCCACTTTCGATGCAAAATCCACAAGCTCCCAAACACGAAAGGGTTGCAAAAACCTGGAGTCTTCTCAGGGATCCACAAAGTCGAAAAAGAAGAAGCACTTGGGCCAGGAAGATGTAAAACTTTGGGCCTAACCCTAGGATGAGGTCTAAGGATCGAATGGAAATGGGAACAACAAGTGAGACACTGCCTCAGACATGAAGAACAGCCAAGGAAGAAAAACAGACTGATTGCACAGGAAGAAGAAAAGCAACCAAAAAATCATAGGGGGGAAAAAATGGAGAGAAAGAAAACCTCAAAGAGTATGTGCACAAACGAGAATCAAACCTCAAAATTCCACCCACCAGTTTTCAACCAAGCTTGTTTCCACTTGGTGCTTTTGCAAAATCCAACAAAAAGCTCAAAACAACCTCAGAGAGAGACACACAACTTGAACTACATGGTGTTTGCAGAATCCATCAAAACCTCAAAAACAAAACTACAGAGAGATGCACAACTTGACCTACTTGGGGTTTGTCAAAATCCAACAAAAGCTCAGAACAACACCAGAGAGAGATCCACAGCTTGAACTACTTGGTGTTTGTAAAATCCACCAAAACCTCAAAACAACATCAGAGAGAGATGCACAACTTGAACTACTTGTGTTCTCCAAAATCCAACAAAAAGCTCAGAACGTGTTCACAGAGAGATGCATCACTTGAACTACTGGGTGTTCTTCAAAATCCAACAAAAAGCTCAACCACCACCACCACCAGAGAGAGATGCACAACTTGAAGTACACTTGGTGTTTTTGGAAATCTAACAAAAAACTCAGAAAAACACCACAAAGAGATGCACCACTTGAACTACTGGGTATTTTTTTAAATCCAACAAAAGTTTTCAAAACAACACGACACACAGAGATGAACAACTTGATGGGTATTCTCAAAATATAACAAGAAGCTCAAACAGCACCAGAGATGCACAACTTGAGCTTCTTCTTAATCTTTTTTTCTCAAAGGATCCAGCAAAAGCCTAAATCAAGCCAAACAAGATGCAATCTTATGGAGACAAAAACTCGAAAACTCTCATTTCTTTCTCAAACAATCTCTCAAAAGGCTCAAATGGAAAAAAGGAACTAGCGAAGTGAGACCCTGCTTCAGAAATCAAGAAGAAGAAGAGTAGCACAAAAGGAGACAACAACAACACCACCCAAAACACTTGCAGAGTCAAGAAGAGCAACTAAAACAGCAAAACACTCAGAGAACAAAAGTGCAGAAGAAAGAGTCCAAAAAGTGAGCAAATCAAAAGAGTTGTGAAATATGCACTTTGCAACAACAACACTTTGTCAAAGACCAAAAGAATCATAACATTCCACAAAACAAATTTTTTTAAATAAAAATTTTCATTCCTCAAAACAATTCAAGGCTCCAATCTCATTGGTCACATAGGTTTTTTTTTTTTCAATTTTATGCACAAGTCTATCCCACAAACCGAGTAGAGTTGTGTATTTTTTCTAAAAATATGTGCAAAAATATGTACCAATCAAAATAATCATAACGTCCCATAAGAAAAAAAATCCCCCACCCACCCAGAATAAAATGAAATCTGGTTCCACAAAACAATTCGAAGGCCCCATTCTAACAATTTCATTGGTCACATAGACTTCTTCTTTTTTTCAATCCTCCTGACAAGTTTATCCCATAAACCCTGTATATTTTTGTATATTTTTCCTAAAAGATGTGTAAAATATATGTAATCAAAACAATCATATTGTCCCACGAAAAATTTTCAATTTTTTTTAAAACAAAACTCATTCCTCAAAACAACTCACGGCTCCCACTCTAACAACCTCGTTCCAGTCACATTGGCTTTTTCTTTTTTTTAAATTAAAAATTTTAAAACCTAGATTCCCACATTCCACAAAATTTGAATATTTGTGTATATTTCCTACACCAATAGTTTAACCCTTGTTTATATACAGACAGGGTTAAAAGAAAAGTAGCCCAAAGTGAAAGATGGTTCATTTTTGAGAATAATTGTTCAAATGGATAAAGAGAAAGAGAATTGAGAGAGAGAGAGATAAAGAGAGAGAGAGAGAGAGAGAGAGAGAAAAAAGCTCTTTTGCGAAGTGGATAAAAGAGTTAAAGTTTTGGTTTAGCCTAGTACAAAAAGGGATACTTATCAAGTTTAGGTTTTCATTTCAGCTGTTGAAAAAGGCAATTCATCATTTCCATTATGGCAAATCAGAAATAATGTTTACCAGCAGCAACCACACTCAAATGGGAGTTCTGAAATGCCAATAAGAGCAATTCATAATGCAGAATACTAATCTTTAATGGCAGATCCCATTGACTTTAAGGCTGTAAATGCTTGGGAATTCCAAACAATAACTTAAAGCATCTCCACCACACATGCCCCCCCCCCCTATTTGAGCTTGTATTAGCCTTTATAACTCCAACAAGGGGTGTGTCACACTTGGCCTTTGCCATTGACATCAAAAAGTATCTTAAGGCCAAAGAAGAATTATGGAAACTCAAATATTTCACCATGCAAAAATATAATCTTCAAAAAATCCTCTAAAAGAAACCAAAATCCTTCCAGATATTATAACTCTATAACTAATCTCAAGCTTCAACACAAGCCAAAATATCATCTTTCAAAAATAACTCATATAAATATAGACCTATTTTACCTAGGAGCCAAAATCCCTTAAGCTACTATATACTCTATAATGGATCTAAACACAATATCCTTGCCTTAGTAGGCAAGGGCAACAAATACTTCTACTTATTCCCAGATGGCCACCCATAACCATGAAAAATTGAACAGTGTAAAAGAAGGGTTTTTCTTTTTTTCTTTTTTCAATTTTATGATGTAGCTTAAGTGCCGATCATCCATAAGATGATTTAGTGTGAGAGACTATTTGAATTTCACCACACATGCAAATAATTATTGACAACCAATCAAAACTTGTCAGTTCCTTTTTCTAGGTCACTTGAGGTCATCCAATGGTGGGCATGTTTACAAGCCAAAATTGAGTTTCACACACGAATTTTAAATCCAAAATAGTGTGTATAGGCCATTTTACTATTGTGGGTGGAGATGCATGCTCTTCGAATTATAGAAAAGAACACCATTAGAATCATCTTTTCAAACCATTTCTTTTCGAGTGATGAGAAAAGTTAATACATTATATATTTATGAGTTAATATTGTGATGATGATGATTATCTATGTGGATGACAACATAGTTATTACTTAGGGTTTATGAACCACAATAACTAAGGATTAAATAGATGGGCCCTACACATTGCAATCTTTTGGAATCTTTTTATTAGGGATTTATTTTGAACTTGTATATGGATCAAGTGACTAATGTGTTATTTAATTATTCTATGTTATGCATGATTAAAAATCAAATAGCTTGATCTCGTCACTAATAAAAAACATTTAAATTCTAAAAGAATGATATAGAAGTTAATCTATGAAGAGGATGATTATTCTCTTGAAGACTAGCATATGGAGTAATCATATGAACCTCAAGTCAATGAAAGATAAATACTTATTAAACATAGATCGAAAGAGTGGATAACTCATTCATTATCAATGTTTTAAGTATTTAACATGTTGTGGGTGGTGTTTATCAAATCCAAACTCAAAAACATGACCCCATTAGGTTCATTCTTCATTTCATGCAAGTTTTATGTTGACATTATTTCCTTAAGTCTTATCTACAAACTTATGTGTGCAATGGAACTTATTGTCACCACTCTAACCTTTGATTTGTGACACAAAAACAAGATAAAATAAGTTGAAAGTAAGCTTAAGGTGTGGCATGAGTAAAATAAAATGAAACACATTCCCATAGAAAGTGGGAGGAATGTGGATTTGCCTTTCAAAATCTCTAATTGAATTGCCATATCATTCAAAAATGTATCAATGTAATGTAAGATTACCAATGTGTAATTAGTACAATAATTTGTTATGAATAGTTTACTTGTGAAAAGGTGTGACTTTTCAACTTATATAAAAAAAAAATTGTATCAATATAAAGAACCTATTTCACCTCTTTCAATTCTCTTGCATGATTTTCACAGGATATCAAAACAAGGTTTAAAAATGCATATTATGCATTTGTTTACACATAGCTTATAATAATTTGCACAAAAAATAATCAAAGAAAATGACCAAGATTGAGACCAAATGTATATTAATTGAGAAATTCATGGCACATAAATTTATTCATAGTTCATGAAATAAAACTTATAACATGTAATCATCATGAATATTTTGATACATTCAACATAAATTTACAACAAACACAATGGCATAGAAAATAGAGATCAACCATGTAACTAAATTTGACAATACCTTTTTCAATATATTAACATTGATATTCAAAATTAAAAAATTATGGACCATCACAAATGGTACTTAACCAAAATCAACAACTTCAACTATAGTCAAACTTATTATAAATACTCCAACTTTACCTACCACATGAGCAAGAAGCATAAGTGAATGGAAGGAGAGATGCAATGTCTCTAAGTATTCATAGTAAATGTTTAAATAACATTGATGTCATATCAAATGTCCAATCATGTATCACAACAAATTTAGCATGGCTAGAATTAAAAAGATTATTTCAATCTCAAAATGTTATAACTAAAATGTATCTAAAGGATAAGTTCCACATTTTGAAGATGATAGAAAATGAATATAGGGTGAAAGCATGGTAAAATAAATGATTCATTATTCCTTATCATAAAAAATTACAAATAGTCACAAAAACATTGTAATGTATTGAAATGAAATATTATTTTGCTCAATAATTAAAATGAAGGTAATCTTTCACTTAATTACTATAATATTGAAGAACCCCATCTTGAAAGTATATATATATAAATATATATATAACAACATTTACTTGCACAAGATTTTTATCTTACCAAAGGGTTGCAAGCACATGAATTTTATTTTATTTTTTTATTTTCAACTTTAAAGGAGGCTTAGAAAATATTTATGTACTATCAAATTGTGCATATTGTAATCATAATATATCAAAAATTTAATATAAAAATAGATTTGAACATTGTAGTGACTCATAAATTTCAAACTTACTTGTAGCATATTTTTATGATACTAAAATTGTATTCAACTTACCATAAACACAATTGAAGAACTAAATTTGGTTTCATATTTTTATTTTAAAATTTTTTTAATCTATTTTCTTAAGTTTATATCAAAATTTATCTCTAGATTTTGGGTGGACTATTTTTTTTTGTTTACTTCACCATGCTTTCAGCTTATAATGTTACAAAACACATCAATTTGTTCCAAATAATTTATCTGCACCAATTAGTTGTTGTAGGAACAATAATCCAATATGACAAAGCAATCATTTGTTTCACGAGGAATATGTTTTGTGTTATAGAACATTCATAAATCTTTGAAGGAAACAATTTAATATAACACTTCAATCCTTGATATTTAATTTCATTTAAAAAAAAACCTTAATGAGGAACATGAATCAAAACAATGACAATGCATTAGCCACTTATGTGGGAAAGAAACATTCAAGGTTCAACAACAACAAATCAAACACAAAGAATCCCAATAGGTTTTTCCCACCAAGAGATGGAATGACATATTTTAATTCATTTGATAAGAGGAATGTGAAATACTTCTACTATAAGAAACTACTGCACGTAATAAAGGACTATAGGAAAATATTAGCTTATGAGGCTACTTCAAATAACAAAAAACAATCAAACATTGTTATCAATAATAACAACCTATATGTTGTTGCCCTAATAGTGAAACAATGAAAGGACCCCACTTGGTACAATATAGATATCAAGGTGTCTCAATATAAGGTGCAATCACAATATAATGATTCGTAATTTCATAGAAATCATAACCACTACTTAGTTATTTGCATTTTTAAATGGCAAGTTAGATCAATCTTTTAAATGTTTGGTGCATTATTAGAAAAATGTTTGTAACATATTATGGGAACATTTGGTTGAGTTGGAAATGATTTTGATGAATATAATACCCAAAAACCCTTGTTAAAAAATGTAACTAGTGTTTTCACTATTGTAAAAACTCCTAAATGCACTTGAAATGATTTGAAAATGATATATTTATGTGGAATATTTTATTTGTGCTTTTATAAAATAATAAACTAGACCATCATATTGGGTCACTATTTTTTTGTTGACTTGTTAAAAATGATTTTATGAATATTCTCTTTGACAATCCAATCCAATTTTGCCACATCATCTTGATTGGCTAAATCACTACTTTTAAGCAAAGGACCGAGTTGGGTGTGGTCATTATTTTGTGACTACAACCTATATGTGTTTTGATAAGGAATCATTCATTGACTATCAACCATTCTTAAATAATCAAGTCTACATTTTTTGATGACAAAAAATATAGTCATCAAAAAGTTATTTTACTTATGGGGAAAGAGTGGTTACAATAAAACTTTTAAATGGTATATAAAAGAAAGCACCTAAAGTTTTACATGTTCCTTGATTAAAGAAAAAAAACAGCAAAACAATTTGATAAGGTAGAAAGGGATATGTACATAAAACAATGATTATGCACTTTCGTAAATAAATCAAGAGATGTCATAATGGAATGCAAATTGGATTTTGATTTATATAAATTAGGCAAGATTGCAAAACCTAAAAGAGAAGTTGTGTAGTCCTAGCCACAATAAAAAATAATATGGTCAAACTTATGGCATTTAAGGATTGGACATATCAATAAAAATTGATTCTTAGATATACAAACATTTGCAACAAGAGTTGATCATTTCAATGAAAAGGACAATATATGGTGTACTCCTTGCATTGAAGGAAAACAACATAGGGTCAAATATTCTAAAGAAGGAGCATTCATGTCTACATGGATGTTTAAGCTAATACATTTTTGCAAACAAACATGCATGGACGTTGTAGGTATTTTATAACCATCATTGATGATAAGACTAGTGATTTTTTTATCTAATGAAACACAAATCAAAAGAATTTAACAATTTTTCACATATGAGGACTTTGTTGAAAAAAAACCAATCAAAATATCAAAATAATAATATTTAATCAAGGAGGTGAATATATATATATATATAATATTACTAAAATGAAGGCATCAAGAAGCTAGAGTTCACCACAACATACACATTTCAACTAAAAAATGTTTATGAAAGAAAGAAGAAAATATTAGTTGATGTCAACTTAGCTATGTTAGTCTATGCAAACCTATCTAAATTTTGTTAATGAAAAGCTTAAATAACTACGAATTATTTGCAAAATTGAAGTCCTATTAAAATAAATGAGAACCAAGTGAAGACCATATTAACTACAATTTGGACATCAACCATATTCATCTCACCTAAAAATATTTGGACGCAAGGTTCATGCATGAATTCATAAGGAAAAGAAACAAAACTTGGATGCACATTTGATTCAATACTCTTGAAATATAATTAAAAATCCAAGGCATCTAACTTATGACAACAAGTCAGAAACAAATACTTATATTCTTGAAGATATCATTTAAATGAAATAAACATGAAGTCTACTTGTAACTTCATTATCAAGAAGATGAAGAAAAATTTCTTATTAGATGCTAACTTTGGAAAATATTATAATACCTAATCAACTTTGGTAAAAAAATTTAATTATTTTCATTTTTGCCAAAGTTTTGGGAAATTATGGACCTAGTATGCCAAAAAGTCAACCAAAATAAACTTTGTGCAACGCAAAACAATTGGATTATAAATACCTAGATTTGAACATGGGCCCATAGATTGAAATGCATAAAGGTACCTCAATGTAAACATATTTATCGATGGTACATATGTGATACAAAACTTCTCCTTGTTAGTTAAATTATTCGATACATGCCAATACTCTAGAAATTGAAAATCCATTTGTCAAAGCTAAAAATTCAAAATACATTAAATATTTGACACGTCCTTGTCAAATTTGATCATGTATTATGATATAACATGATTAAATCTACAAAATAAAAAAGTTAATCACAAAATGTACTTCAAAAATGTCCTCAAAATACACAACAAAATCAACATGATGTAATTGTCGAAACAATTTTCCAATTATCTTTAAATATGACTTCATGCAATATTTGATAGAAAGGTAACATAAGCCCTTTCTCAAAAACTTAAAACAATCATGAAACATCAACAAGTTTTAATCAAAAAAATTCAAGGTAAAAGGGTGCATTTACAACATAATGAGCTAAAGTGCACCTTGAATCAAAACTTTAGTGACTATTTATTTTTAAATATTCCAATGATATGTTAATAATATTCCATTTGTAAGTTGCAAAAAAATATTAATTTTCTTTTGATCCAAAAAATCATGCATTACTATTATGTAAAGATATATTTTAAAGAATATCCCCAAAATTATGTCATTCTCAAGTCCTTTTATGTCCATCAAGGAATAAAAGCATTGGTTACAATGCTCAACAAGTGATTTTGAATATTATATCCTCATTAGATTCATTCCAAATTATTTCACATGTTCCATGATATACTAAATCACTTACACATTATTTATTTTTACAATTTTAATACAATTTTGGACAATAAAACATGAAAAACCAAGCATCAATTACATTTGCTATCATTGTTATTTTGCGAATGTGCCATAGAACTTAGTAAAAGAATATAAAATGTATATGGGTGCAATCAAGATACATTGTACATACTTTGCTACATTAGTAAAAAATTTTAAACCAATTAAAAAAGTTCTAACCTTTGACATCTCAAAACAATTGGAACCTTTGATTTTTCTCATTGGCATTTCTAACCTCCTTTTAGCATTTCAAAACAATTTTTTTCTTGTCATTTGGACTTGAAACAATTCCCCAAAAATATCCTAAAAGTTGCATCATTTTTCAAAAGGTTGCCGATGGTTTTAATTATGATAACAAACTCCATTGATAAAACAAATTGTATTAGAATGTTCACCACATCAATATTGAGGTGCTTGAAAAAACAAAATCTTGCAAAAGGATTTCAAATATTTGAAATCTATTTTCTTAATTTTCACAGATGCAAATGTCCAATTCTAGTACTCACAAGTAAGTACTTTGAAAAATATATACATATAAAATAATTTAAATGGAAATAAATGTCAATAGTACACTAGTACATAATGAGTTTAAATCCAATAGTGAATTCACTAATATATGAACAACTAGGAATATTTTAATTATTTAATTATTTCACATTAATTATTTAATACTTAATATTAATTATTTAATTCGAATTGTTGTGTTTTTTAGATTTAAAAAAAATTGAAAGTTTCAGAATATTCAAACCTATCTACCTAGGTAGGTATAAAATTAGCACCTATTTACTTGTGTAGGTAGGCAAGTAGGTAGGAAAAGGAAATGTAAATGGATTGAGTAGCTAAAAAAACTTCATTTACTTTGCAATTTCCATTTAAGGTCAAACATTTTTATACTCATCCCAAATTGGCATATACATTTTTATGTTGCAATTTAGGTGAAGAAATGTTGCTTATATAGCTTGTGAAATGGATTAAAAAACAAAACATATGGATTAAAGTTTTTACGTGCACCTTAGTTTTAAATTGAGATGTAATTAAACATTTTCCAAAAACCAACTTTAATTAGTAATATATTTCTCATATTGTGTCCAAATGAAATTATTTAAATTTTATTTTAGAAGGTTTTCCAAATCTACACATAATTTATAAAAATTATTGAAACAATATTTGAATTGTAAAAAATTGCACATAAATTTTTCATTTCAATACATTTCAACAATAATGTTTTCAAGACTTTTTTTTCTAAAACCATCATTATCTTTCTCATACTTTGTCCTAATGATAAATTTTTTAAAATATGAATTTGTTTTGTATTACATAATACATTTTAATTGTGAAATTTAATACAAATAGTTCATAAAATATGATGTATCAACATATAATAATGTTATTATCAAAGCTACAGTAGTCTCCCACTTAAGTACACACCCATTTAAGTACGCATCCCAGTTAAGTACGCATTTTTTGGCAAAAAATTTAGGGTTCAAGATTTATTAGTTGAACATGTCATGAATCATCATTTGGCGTAAATTTTGAAGTTTTTTGCGTTTGGCTTTGAGGCCGACCGTTTGGATCTTGCTTTGAAATGATTCAAACGATTTCTTAAGGTCACCAAATGTTTCCTTTGCTTCTTTTTGAACTTCAGGGCATAGTAGCTGATCTTTGATGTCGAAAACCTGCTTATAAAGAGAGTCGAAACCTTGGAATATAACTTCGTTTTTAAAACCAACATTCAATTCTTGAGTGTTAACATCGCCATCATCATCCATCGCCGTTTTAGCAATCTTCATCATCTCCAAAAGCTCTTCAACATCTTCCAATACAACAGTTGCATATTCTTCATTGTCCTCATTGTCAATATGAATGAATTCTTCCAGCTCTAATGGATCGACAAACAAATTTAAAGATTCCATGTCTTTGGAGAATTCGGTGCATAAGTCGTCAACTTCGTTACTGGCCTCCAATTCTGGTTCTAAATTCATTAGTTCTGCCTTGACGAAAGCATTCTTGATAGAGGTTTGGCAAACAGAATCCTAAGCGTCTTTCACATAACTCGTAGCATCCAACAGGTGCGCTGGATTTCCGTAAAGAACTCCTGCAGCTCTTCGGCGCAATTTTCGCCCTTAATCTTTCTTTTGTTTTTTCGCCTCATCATCGAGTTCGTAGAAGTCAAGGACGTCCTTGAGATAGAGATATTTGTATCGCTTTTTCAAAGCTGCGATTATTCCCATATCACAAGGCTATTTGCAGCTTGTATAATTTGGGGGAAAGAAAACTATCCAAACGTTATCATGTTTGAATGCTTCAACATGTCCTGGGGCATTATCCATCAGCAATAGAATGCGACATCTAGTTCGTTTTTTCATTTCTGGGTAAAACACCTCATTGAACCATTTACAACAGGTTTCTACATCCATCCAAGCTTTCACTTGATTGAAATAAGGAATGGGCCATTGTCGGTCTTTAATACAAGCTGGTTCTTTCAATTTCTCGATCAATGCATAAGGAATTTTGTGCGTTCCAGATGCATTAGTGCATATGATAAAAGAAACTCAATCTTTGGCTTTCTTTTGCTTCTGGTGGTTGAGATGTCCTCATTGGGCATAAGGAGGCTATATCTCGGAAGCAACCGAAAAAACAAGCCAATCTCGTCCATATTGTAGACATTTTCTGGGTCATATTATGCGATAATCTCGTAAAGTTTTTCTAAAGCTGCTAGCAATTCCAAATTGTTCTTGTTGACTTCTGTTCCTTCTTCGTGAAGGAGCATCTTTTGCAATCCACGGCGCGTTCTGAGTCGACTTAACCATTGCCAAGATGCTTTAAGATCGCATTCCGGAATGGAAAGATTAGAAGCAATGCTTTTCACTTTGGCTATGGCGAGAGATGGCGGGATAGGTAGTTTGGCACAACGCATGTTGTCAATCTAGATGTAAAGCATGTCTTCAAGCTTAGTAAATTGTCCAATGGAAGCTCGAAATGTCCTCTCCTTAGCTTCTTCAGACAACAAGGCGGACCGTTCCAAGATCGCCTCACGGTTGTCCCACACCTTTCGGATGGTGCCTTCACTGACGTTGTACTTTCGGGCTAGAGCCCTTTACTCAGAGCATTCGTTTTGCTTAGCTTTGAAATGATTTCACAGTGTTGATGCTCATTGAGATGTTTTCCATTTGGTTTCTTCGACATTGTAATGAAACGCAAGCAATTTGGGAGCGGCAAATCTAAAGTACACACCTACCAGCTAAGTATGCACAAACCGCACAGGTTCAAGTTGCGTACTTAAGCGAAAGACTATTATACTCAATCACAAGAAGAAATCTTGTCCTTTTCCACCCCCACACATTATAACTATTGTTTGATTTTACTACACTTCAACTACATTTAGTCATCTTAAATTTGCAAATGACTTGTTGCACTAATTAATGTTCAATATTATTCATAGTTGTTACATTCATTATGTTGTTCACTTATGAGTATAATTTGGACCTTATTTAATTATTTAACAATTTTAAATTGTTGATGTGGAAATTGAGGTAGCCTTTAACTTTATTTACACAATGCATTATAATGGGTTAGTAATTTGTTTTTACATTTTTTTAATTATCAACATGGTATATGAATTGAACTATCAACTTTTAACATGTTGAAACCATTATTTAATGCATTTTACACTTACTATAATTTATTAAAACGCATCTAACAATTTTAAATCACACATTTATATTGGAATGAATTAGTAAATTTTTTCACATCTTTTCAATTATTAGAGTTGAATCATTCATTTTTAATATGTTAAAACACATGCAATTCAATATTTTGCAATTATATTTTACTGGTTTAATGAAAATTTCCACATTTTTTAAACTATCAAATTTCTACATGATTTTAATCATCAACTTTGAACTTATTGAAACCATTATTCAAATGTTTCACATTACACTTATTAATATATATTATAACACATACAACAATTTAATGCCTCACATTTATACTTGAATGCATTAGTGAAAATTTTCATTCTTTTTGAACTATTAATATTTGCACATGAGTTTTGTCATTCATTATGAATGTTGTTAAATCCACTATTTATGAGTTGCATTTTGCATTCACCACAATTTTTTGAAATGGATGTATAAAAATTTGAAAATTTTGGGGGAAATATATAAGAATAATAATTTAAAATTTTCATTATTATTATTATGAAAATTTATCAATATTTTATACTTATTATTTTTATTTTAAACATGGATTGAATCAATTTCTTTAAACTTGTTTTGTTACATGTTTATGTTCAAATATTTAGCGATGAATTTAAAATTTTCATTTTATAAATTAATTAATTATAAAAATGACATTAATGGTTTTTTTAAATTTTTTAATCTTCTTCAAAATCATCCATAAAATAATTTAGTCGTGTTTTAGTTATAAGCCATATATGGAGTTACAAATTTGTTAAAATATTTATATATTTTGGCTACAAGTAATAGAACCCATTGTAGAATTATATCCTTTAAAAATATTCAAATCATTTGTTGATGTCGATGGTTTTTTTTATGTTTGCAAAATGGTGGAAATTCATCATGGAAAAAAATTCAACTAAGTTATTAATACTTATTTTCAAGTTTCAAAAAACTAAGGTAAGATTTATAATGATTTTGGAATTTTTTATATGTTTAATGTTGGAATTATTAGAATTACTTTTAAACTTTTATTCATTAGGAATAACATTTTTCTTTGGAATTTTTTATCTCAAATTATTGGTAATTTTTTCTATTGTTTACATTTTTTTTTTGAATTTTCAGTATTTTCCCTAAAAGCCCTTAGTTACATCATTAATATTAATTCGAAATTCTCAAAAAAATTGGATAAGGTTTATGATGATCTCAAAAAATGAGTTTAAATGTTTTCAAATAAATTTGATGTTATAATTGTTTATGTGTTTAAGGTTGGAATTATTATTTTTTTAAATGTTGTGATTTTTTTTCAAAGTTGTGTAGATAATCATTAGTATTAGTGCATGACTAATCTTGTTAAACAAATATGGTCTTTATAATTAAATAGTTAGATTTACTACTTAATTAATGTTTCTTCTTATGACCAATTTTTGCCAATTTACAAGTGCAATAACATCAAAAAAGGATTTCTTTGAAAGAATTGTTTTTTGGGCACACCTACAACACATTTGGTGAAAAGTTGAATGAGAAAAAACAAAATGTGCAAACTGTTAACTGCAAAATCATTACTAGTTCTTAAGAACTTTTTCTTATGATGTAAATATTTGTTGTCAAATCAAACCCTTCATAACTCATGCCTTGTACATTTTATTGTAATTTAAATCTTTAGTAAGATTTACTTTACACTAATGTGACATGTTTCTCAAATGTAAAATGAACAACAATGGTCTTTGAGTGTTATTCACACTTTTAGGCTTTCCATGTTAGAAATAAATTGTATTTTTCTTTGTAATTTAACATGAATCCACCTACATAATAGAACCAATTTGTTGTCCACAATATTCAAGATTTCTTGTAACCATGGTTTCATGAGAAGCCAATCCTCCAAATAGTCCTACAATGGGGAATCTTCTAAATACTAGGATTTTATTTTGTTGCATTTAGATTCATCAATTATGCTATGATATCATGCAAACAAGAGTCACACATTTTCACAAAGAGAAACGAATTGTAGGGGATTTTTTTGACCAAACATATGTACGTCTTAACATGGGACATGCTTGTAATTAGAACTTGTCCAAGGAATTTTAGGAATTCAATTGCCATTTGGCTTCTTTGAAACATCTTCCAGGTATTTTAATAACTCTCCCACAAAATAAGAATTAGCATGTAGCTATTTTTTTGAACATGGGATTAACAAACAACATATATGGCCCAACATCTTGCCTATTCTAGTTTTGCAATAATCTATTTTTGTTGCATTGTGTAGGCCCCAACAAATGATATAAAGAAGAAATTAAAACAAATGGAATCTAAATCTCCCTAATGTTTGATGCAAAAGCCCTAGTACTATCAAAAAACACCATCCCATGTTTTTTCACTCATTGTCTTCCTTGTCTTGCAATAGGATATATGGATAGTGATTCCATTGTGTAATGTTTTTTGCCCACACTTGGTGTTGAATGGCATTCCTTCCTAACAAATTAGCCATGTAAGTAATATTACAAGTCATATATGAAAATCTCATAGATGCACAATTTGAGTTTGTTCAAAAATAGTTTAGGTAGTAGATTATTTTGAAATTGAAACTATGTGAAAATTGTGCAAGACTACACCATTAACAAGATCAAAGAAATTACCAAATGTTTACATTAGGGAGGCATTAGGAGTGCATGTGCCTTTTGGGGCATAATCTCCCTTTAAACCATCATTGCATTGAACTAATAATCTTTGATAAACATGTAGACTAGGAACCACGAAGAGCTAAACCTAATCATCCTCTTCAAACAAACTATTTGAAAGTTAAACAATCATACAAACAACAAACAACCACATCTTCTTGGGAGGAGGAGGGATGGGGGAAATGATGAAGGTATGTACTTGATTAAAAAGTTTCATGTAAGTTCATTCTTTTTCTTCCCATGATGGTCAAGGGTTTGGTGCACCTAAAAGAACATGACCATAATAGAACTAAATCTAACATTTTCAAGGGAGTCATAAAGGTTTAATATCATCAAATGGATTTGATAGCTACATTTAGCACCAAATAGGGGATGTTTTGGATGTTTATTGTTCTGCATCTATTGGAGACAAATTTTCCTTGTGTGACAAGCATGTTATGGAGCCAACTTTGCATCATATAGTTTCATGCTAGTACTTTAATTGATTATTTTTTCATACACAAAAGTTAACAACATCCAGCCTTTTTTAAAGATACGATGGTTCTTTTTGTTATAAATACTTGTTGAAGGTTCTTTAGGTTGATTGATTGATATCATTGATAATCATTGTTTTTAAGTTTGTGCTATTTCTTCAAGGTCCAACAAAATCAAATAAGATAATGTAACAAGATGATAAGTTGATGTGTTTTGAACTAATCAATTTTGGCAATCATGAAGATTTTTTCAAATTGAACAAGATCATGACAAGTCTTTTAGGAAACATGACATAGAAGACCATGGAAACATGACAACATATAATGTCACAACTTTAATCTTGGGATTGTGATCAAATTTTTAAATAAGCATAAAAACAAATCTACCTTGAACCGTTATGTGGGTTTGGACCAATGTTTATTGCATCCAAAATAGTGAGCAAGTTATTTCCTCATCCCCACCCATAAACATGAATTATTCAATAGTGTATAATGAAGATGGGCTAAATACCACCACGTGGGCCAATCATTGTGATTGGCCAATGAAAACTAATTGTATCACTTTATCAACCCTTTTGGAGAGCACTATATCCTATGTGTGTTTGGATTAAACATACTTATTAATTTATATTGGTCCAAAAGAATCAAGGAATGCACCCCATGTTTATGTAGTTTTCCTACAAGTAACCACACATAAATACCATTTATACCATTTAGCAAACTATAGGGGATGTGTCACATAATGTGAAAACTCAAAGTAAAGAATTTTGGTGAAAAATAACCATGTTTAAATACCATGATTAAAACGACATGAACCATGCAGGTTTTATGCAAATAAACCCATATTAAAACAAATTTACACAAAAAAACTTGGCGATGGCTAGAAGGTTCAAATCAAATTCATGGAATAATGTGAAGATTGAAATGATTAAGAACAATCATCATGACAATGAATACAATGGATAAGACTTATGAAGGACTTATGCAAATGATCTTCGCTACAAAAAAACATGTACTCATCATAAAATTAAACATTGAATTCAAGCAAATGGTGAATACTATTCAATTTGGGAGGGGGGGGGGTGCGGGTGGGGGGTGTGAAGGCGGGGGAGAACAAGGTAAGTGGGGTTCAAGTTAATAAAAGGTATGTTAGAGTTAAAAACATTGATGATAGGTGTTATTTTAGGAAATTTTCAATGTAGCTTGAATGGAAATAATTTACAGGAAGTAGTGTAGTTTTGAAGGATTTACACTTGTATTTGTAGTGGCTACATGTAAGTA